>Ga0209016_1001598_pt1 | contig 17582 bp, 14 predicted proteins | sample EPASupsiteSAE305_FD_187265 | JGI IMG/M metagenome (GOLD analysis project Ga0209016, IMG submission 187265) | Bioremediated contaminated groundwater microbial communities from EPA Superfund site, New Mexico - SAE3-05 (SPAdes) (version 2) | ecosystem: Environmental > Aquatic > Deep subsurface >...
TTCAACCCCCGTCCCGGCGCCCGCGCCCGAAGCCAAGCCCGCGCCGGCAAAAAAATCCGCCCGTTCCAGAAGAAGCCGGAAGCCAGCGGCCAAACCCGTCCAGCAGCCTGCCCCCGCACCGGCCGAAACCCCGGCTGCGGCGCCCGCGTCCGAATCCGCAGCACCTGCTACTGAACAGGTCCCGGCCGCGGCAGCGGCACCGGCTTCAGCGCCGGTGGCGCAGAGCGAAGCAGTCGCCACGGTTCCAGAAACCGCCCCTCAGACCGCAGCAGCCGCGCCCGTCCCTGCGCCTGCGCCCGCCGTTGAGGAACCTAAGGCCGCCCAGTCTTCAGGAACAACCGCCCCTGCCGCGAAGAGTGAACCTGCCGCGGTAAGCGCCGCCCCCGCGGCGGAGGAAGTCTTCCCCACGGCTGTTCAATCTCCAGATACGCCAAAGGCAAAACCCGCTCCGCGCAAAAAAGTTTCAGCGAAAGCAAAGAAGACACCCGTAAAGCAGACGACTGCAAAAGCCGTCCCGCAGAAAGCCGCGGAGACAGCCGCTCCAACTGCCGAGACGGCCGCACAGACGCCCGCGCCACAGCCCGCCACGGCTACAGCCGTTCAGCAGGCTGAAGAACCGCTTCCCCTGCCGGAGGAACCCCGCTAGCAGTTTCTGAGGTAACGCACACGATGAATCAACTTGAAAGCAGGATAAGCAACGGCAAGGCCATCATAGGAATAATCGGCCTCGGCTACGTGGGCCTGCCGCTTGCCGTGGAGTTCGCCGGGAAAGGGTACCATGTACTTGGTTTCGAAGTGGACAAAGCCAAGGTCAAGGGAATCTGCGCCGGCAAATCCCACGTTGACGACATCCCTTCGGCCAAGATAGCGGAACTGGTGGAATCGGGGAAACTGTCGGCCACCGTGGATTTCGGACAACTTGGGGAAGCTGACGCCATCATAATCTGCGTTCCAACCCCTTTGCGCAAGAGCAAGGACCCGGATGTTTCCTACATCGTGTCCGCAACGGAGAAAGTGACAGCCACCCTCCGCAAAGGCCAGTTGGTGATACTTGAAAGCACCACATACCCCGGCACCACCCTTGATTTGGTGAAGCCGATGCTCGAAAAAAGCGGGCTCAAGACCGGGACAGATTTCCACCTTGCCTTCTCGCCGGAACGGGTGGACCCGGGCAACAGCAAATTCGGCATACACAACACGCCCAAAGTGGTGGGCGGCGCCACACCGCTGTGCGGCAGGCTGGCATCGAAACTTTACTCCGCCGTAGTGGACCGGGTAGTCACGGTTTCCTCCACCGAGGCGGCAGAGATGGTCAAACTGGTGGAAAACACCTTCCGCGCGGTCAACATAGGCATGGTCAACGAGATAGCCCTCATGTGCGACCGCCTCGGTCTCTCCGTGTGGGAAGTGCTGGACGCCGCGGCCACCAAACCTTTCGGATTCATGCCGTTCTATCCCGGCCCCGGAATAGGCGGGCACTGCATTCCGCTGGACCCGCATTATCTGGCATGGAAGATGAAAACGCTCAACTTCGAGCCGCGCTTCATCGAACTGGCCGGCGTAATCAATTCCTCCATGCCGGACCACGTCGTGCACCGCACGGGGGAACTGCTAAACCGCCACAAAAAACCCCTTAACGGGAGCAAACTGCTTGTCATAGGCGTAACCTACAAGCCGGACATCAGCGACGCAAGGGAATCTCCGTCCGTGGACGTGATATCCCTGCTGGGCAAGACCGGCGCCAAGGTCAGCTACCACGACCCCTATGTGCCGGAAATATCGATAGAAGGACGGAAATACCGTTCCGTTCCCATTGCTCCGGCCGCGCTCAGGAAGTATGACTGCGTGCTGATAATAACGCCGCACTCCTGTATAGACTACAAGGAGCTGGCGCAGAACTCTAAACTGGTGTTCGACGCGCGCAACGCGACACGGCACTTCAAGGCGCCGAACGTGGAAAAGCTGTAACCGGCTGAAGTTTAAGGATGAAAAAGGCGGGCCTGAAAAGGCCCGCCTTTTACTTTGCCGAAAAACAAAACGGATTACTTTAACTGCGCCCTGTGCAGGGAAACGCCTATCCTGTATTCAGGATACTTTTTGCTCCGTCCGGCGCAGGTCATAACCGGGAAGGGGATGGCGTCAGCGGGATTGAGAGAGGCTGTGCAATGCGCTTCGGTATCACCGGAGAGCGTTATCTGGGGACGATAATAAAGAGAGAGGCAGGCCCCTTCCGCTATCTGCGCCCCGTGCGGGCAGAGCGCGTACATATCCACTACCGCCTTGAGGGTGGTGCTGCTGTCCAGCACGAAAGAAGCGGGCTTTTTATCGGCCGAGAACGTTCCCGGCTGCGCGGGTGGAATTAGAGAGAAGGAAAGAGGATTGTTAACCAGCAGGGGCTGGGCCGTATCGCACACTTCACCGGCGCATTTCTGGAACCAGAGGGAAATGTATCCATCAATGGCCTCGTTCCCGGCGGGCGCAACGTTTTCAACCCGCGATTTGGGCGCGGCGGGAAGCGCGATCTGGTCCATCGAGAACTGAAGCTTCGGCGCGGAATCCACCCACTCGCTCTGCGCCAAGGCAGGAACAGCGGACAGGAACAGAACGCACAGGGCGGCAAGATTTCCAATCATAGCTGCGACGCGGCCTTTACCGCCGGGGCGTCAGTGTCATGGACGAGCGCCTGTTCATATATGCGGTATTTCTTGTAAAGCTTGCCGCCGGCTTCCTCGATAACGTTGATTATCTTGTTGTTATCTTCCAGTATCCACGAGAGTTCGGCGCAGGTCCAGCCAAGGGCCTTGGCGTTTTCAATGGCGCGCTTGATAAGAACCAGTTCCAGGCCGCGGTTGCGGAATTCCGTTTTCACTCCCAGCAATATGAGCCGGCCCTGATTTACCTTGCCCATGGCGAAAAGGAAGGAAATGATATTCAAAATGTTAAGGCGGCCCTTTACGCCGCGCAGGGCCAGATTGATGTCCGGTATGGTGACGGAGAACGCGGCCGGCACGTTGTCAACCTCAAGCACGATGATATGTTCGGGTTTGAGAATCGGCTTCAGCGCTTTCGCGGTTTCCTCCATCTCCGCCTCGGAAATGGGCACGAAGCCCCAGTTATCCTTCCAGGCGTCGTTATAGATGACACGGATGCGCTCCAGCTCCCGGCCCAGGTCGGCAAGATTGCCGTGGCGCAGGTGAATCATGTCCCGGCTTTCCACGCGCGCGATTATCTTCTCGAGACGCTCGCTCATGGAGGTCTCTACAAAACGTATGAAGGCGAACAAGTCCTTGCTTTTGGAGAGGCCCGCCTCCTCCAGATGCGTGGCGTAGAAAGGAGGATTGTAGGGCATCATCACCTTGGGGTAGGAATCGAAACCGGTTATCAGCAGGCCGGCGGACTCGTTGGTGGATGGATTGACCGGACCGCGCATGGTGTCCATGCCCTGCGCGTGGAGCCAGCCCCGCGCCGCTTCAAGAAGCGCGGCGGAAACGGCCATGTCGTTCTCTGTCTCGAAAAAGCCGAAGAAGCCGACTTTATCCTTATGATAGGAGTTATGCGCCTCGTTGGTTATCGCGGCTATGCGCCCAACGGGCACATCGCCTTTATAAGCCACCCAAAGCTTGCGGCGGGCGCGCTTCCAGAAAGGATGGGAAAGGCCAAGAACATGCCTGACGTTGGAATCCAGATCGGAAACCCAAAACTGGTCGTTCCTGTAAAGGAGCGCCGGGACCCTGATGAACTCGTCCAGGGAGGACTCGTCAATCTCTTTAAGTTTTATGTCGGCCACTTTCCACCTCCGGCGCCGCAGCGGACAGCGCGGCGGCCTAAACCCTTTCGACCTGTCTGCTGCGGACAACGCCAATTTTGGTGGCGCTGCGGTCGAATGCGTCGAGTATCTTGTCTACGTGCTCTTCCGTATGGGTGGCCATAAGCGTGATGCGCATGAGGGCGGAGCCGGGAGGCACGGCCGGGCTTATCACCGGGTTGGCGAAAATGCCGGCCGCGAAAAGTTCGCGCCACATAAGGAAGCAATGCTCATCCGAGCCTACGAAAACAGGCATTATGGGGGTCTCGGACTTGCCGTTATTAAAACCGAGCTTCTTGAAGCCGGCCTTGAGCCTGGCTGTCAGTTCCCACAGGCGCTTTATGCGCTGGGGCTCGTTCTCTATTATCTCTATGGCCTTGGAAATGGAGGCTACGCTGGCTATGGGAAGCGCGGCGGAGAAAATCATGGAGCGGGAAGTGTGCTTGATGTAATGGATGATGTCGGCGTCGCCCACCACGAAACCGCCTACGGAAGCGAATGACTTGGAACAGGTGCCGACCACCAGGTCGACCGAATTGGGCGGCAGATTGAAATGCTCCGTGGTTCCGCGGCCGCTGGGGCCAAGGACACCGGTGGCGTGCGCGTCGTCCACCACTATGCGCGCGCCGTGCCTGCGTGCCACTTCCACTATCTGGGGCAGGGGGCAGATGTCGCCCTCCATGCTGAAAACCCCGTCCACCACCACCAGCTTGCCTCGGTCCGGGCCGATGAGGCCGAGCACGCGGTCCAAATCCTTGACGTCGTTATGGCGGTAGCGCTTCATCTCCGCGCCGGACATGCGCACGCCGTCCAGTATGGAGGCGTGGTCCAGCTTGTCCACCACAGCCACGTCACCCTTGCCCAGAAGGCAGGACACCACGCCCACGTTCATCTGGTAGCCGGTGGCGTATATAAGAGCGGCCTCACGGTGCTTGAAGGCTGCCAGCTGCTTTTCCAGCTTGTCGTGAAAAACGGTGTTGCCGTTAAGAAGACGGGAACCGGCCGAGCCGGTGCCGTATTTGAGAGCCGCTTCGGAAGCGGCCTGTTTCATGCGGGGGTCATCCGCGAGTCCGAGGTAGTTGTTGGAGCCTGCCATTACCATCTTGCGCCCATCGACCATGACTTCCGGTCCCTGCGCCGATTCTATGGGATTGAAGTAGGAGTAGAAACCCCTGTCCATCAGCGCCTTGGCGTCTTTGAATTCTTTACACTTGGTGAAGATGTCTACCATCGGATTAACCTCATAATGTTGAAAACTTCCATTCCTTTGATTTTAATAAATTGAAGCCCGCGCTAACAACAACGAGCGCCTCTCCCGGACTTGTCTTTCCCCGCAATTTTACTCACCAGCCCGGTGGTGGAACGTCCCTTTACAAGCGGCACGCGCACCGTTTTACCGGCAAATTCCCGACCGACTATCTCGGAGGGGCGGTAATCCCCGCCCTTGGCCAGCACGTCCGGCCTGAGCTCGGAAAGCAGCTCGTAGGGAGTGTCCTCCCCGAATACGCAGACTCGGTCCACCGCGGAAAGAGAGGCCAGGACGAAGGCCCTGTCCGCCTCGCTGTTAAGCGGGCGGGAGGGCCCCTTGAGCCTGCGGACCGAATCATCAGAATTGAGGCCCACAACCAGCGCTCCGCCAAGACGACGGGCCTTCTCAAGCAGCACGGCGTGCCCCTTGTGAAGTATGTCGAAGCACCCGTTTGTAAACACCACTTTCACGCCTTTCGCGGCAAGCCCGGCGCGCCAGCGGCACAGCGCCCTGCGTGAGACGATTTTTGCCGCCGCGCCCGTCATTTGCGGGCGGCGGAGGCCAGTTCTGCTTCCGCCATGCGGCTGATAAGGCCGGTATCCACCTGCCCGGACATGAACTCGGCGTTCTGGAGAATCTTCTGGTGGAAAGGTATCGTGGTCTTTACGCCGCCCACATGGAATTCGCCAAGAGCGCGCAGTCCGCGCTGCATGGCCAGTTCCCTTGTCGGGGCCCAAAGTATCAGCTTGGCCATAAGGCTGTCATAATAGCTGGGGATAATGTAACCCTCGTAAACATGGGTGTCGACACGGACACCGGGGCCGCCGGGCACGCACCATTCGGTCACCATGCCGGGACAGGGAGCGAAACTGCGGTCAGGGTCCTCCGCGTTTATGCGGTGCTCTATGGCATGGCCGTAAATCTTGAGCGCCTTTTCCGGCGTGACGGTCAGTTCGCCGCCCTGGGCTATGATTATCTGCTCGCGCACCAGGTCCATCCCGGTAACAAGCTCGGTCACAGGATGTTCCACCTGAAGGCGGGTGTTTACTTCCATGAAATAGTAGTTGCCGTCGCGGTCGAGCAGGAATTCCACCGTGCCGACGCCGTAATATTTGGACGCCTTCACGAGATTTATCGCCGCCGCCGCGAGCTTCTGGCGCAGGCCGTGGTTCACCGCGGAGGATGGAGACTCCTCCACCAGTTTCTGGTGCCGGCGCTGGACCGAGCAGTCGCGCTCCGGGAAAGCCACCACGTTGCCGTGCTGGTCGGCGGCTATCTGTATCTCCACATGCCGGGGCCGTTCCACATAGCGCTCGAAATAGACGCCGTCGTCGCTGAAGGAGGCTCGGGCCTCGTTCTGGGCCATATGCAGCTCGTGCTTGAGCTGAGAGGGCTCGCGCACTATGCGCATTCCCTTGCCGCCGCCGCCTGCCGCGGCCTTTATCATGAGAGGATAGCCGACCTTCGCGGCCTCCTTCTCGAAATCCTTGCCGACGCAGTCCCTTGTGCCTGGAGTGATGGGCACTCCGTGGCTTGTCGCCAACGCGCGCGCGGTGGACTTGTAGCCCAGCAGTTCTATGGCCTCCGGCCGGGGGCCGATGAACGTAAGTCCCGCATCCGAAGCCGCCTTGGAAAAATCGCTGTTCTCGCTGAGAAAGCCATACCCGGGATGAATGGCCTGCGCGCCGGTGTTGAGAGCGGCTGAGATGATGGCGTTCCTGTCCAGGTAGCTGCCGCGCGCCGGGGCGGGGCCTATGCAGACGGCCTCGTCCGCCTCGCGCACATGCATGCTGGTGCGGTCCGCCTCGGAATAAACCGCGACGGATTTTATGCCCATCTCGCGCAGAGTGCGAATGACGCGAAGAGCTATCTCGCCCCTGTTGGCTATGAGGACCTTGGTGAACTGAGTCATTTATAAGCCTCCGTCAAAAACGGCGAAAATCAGGCCAGCTCGAGGAAAAACAACGGCTGGCCGTACTGCACGGGCTTGCCGTCTTCGACGGCGATTATACGGATGTAGCCCTTGGAGGAAGCGGCGACCGGCTTCTTCTCCGACAGGACTTCCACGTAGCCCAGCTCGTCGCCGGGATGGACAAGGGTCCCCTCGCCGAACTTGCGGGTCTTGCCCGCGTCGGCGGAGCGGTAGATGCCCACCGCGGGGGAAGCCACGGGAGAATAGGAGCAGGAGGGCAGCGCCGCCTTGAGGGGGGCGTCCTCGGTGCGGATTTCGAAACCCTGGCCGTTCTTGCGGTAGACGACCTCGGCCAGATCGGTTTCCTTTATCCACTTTGTAATTTCTCCGACAGTGTTCATGTCCATAAATCAGCTCCTTTTGATTCGGATGGCGAAGGGATTAAAGCTCGGCCTCGCTGGGATTGAAAGCGCGGGGAAGCAGATGCCCGACCGTGGTCCTGATTATCTTGACCGACTCGTCGTCCGCTATGTTCACCAGAAAGACCGGCGCGGCGGAAGGCATGAACTCGGCCATGACCTGCCGGCAGGCGCCGCAGGGCTTGGAGGATTTGGCCGCCACGGCAAGGGCCGAAAGCTTTCTGGCGCCCTCGCTGACCGCCTTCTGCATGGCGGTGCGCTCGGCGCAGACCGTAAGCCCGAAAGAGGCGTTTTCTATATTGCAGCCGGAGTAAAAGGTTCCGTCCTCGGTAAGGACAGCCGCGCCGACCTGGTATTTGGAATAGGGACAATAGGCGTTGGCGCGCGCCTTTACAGCCATGGCTATCAGCTTTTCTTCAAGAGCCTTTGAAATAGGCTCCCCATTTTTTGTCGTCACGTTAAATCTGCCTGTACGGCTTGAGATTGGCGCGGGCGTTTTCCGGCGCACATGTAATTATATGAAAAATAATCCTATTTGTGCCGCCCCCACATATTAGGATAATATTAATATAGTGCCAGAGCTTCCAATCATCCGCAGCAGGGAACACCTTTTATCCGCGGCCCGCAAGGGCCGCCGCATAGTCATTTCCTCCCCTCCAGGCTCCGGCAAATCCACCAAAGTGCCACAACTGCTGCTGGACTCAGGCCGGATAAAGGGAAAGATAGCGGTACTTGAACCGCGCAGGCTGGCCGCGCGTATGCTGGCGGAACGGGTGGCGAAGGAACGCGGAGGCGCGGCCGGAGGGGAAGTAGGATACCGCGTCCGCTTTGAAGACAGGACCGGAAAGTCCACCCGCATAATCTTCGAAACCGAAGGCATACTGCTGCGCGAACTGGTGGACGATCCGTCCCTGACATCCTATTCCGCGGTCATACTGGACGAATTCCACGAACGACACCTGCACGGGGACATGGCCCTCGCGGTCTGCATGGCGCTGCAGGAAAAACTGCGGCCCGACCTCCTCCTGATAGCCATGTCCGCCACACTGGACGAAAAAACCCTCGCCGCGCACATGGCCCCGTGCGAGACGGTCCTCGCCAGCGGCACGGTATTTCCTGTGCGCCAGCTTTACTGCGATGAGGACACCGCCAAACTGCCCCCCTGGGACGCCGCCGCGAAAACCTGCGCCGCGCTTCTTCCAGGAACGGAAAACGGGCACGCCCTTGTTTTCATGCCGGGGGCATACGAGATAGGCAGAACGGTCTCGGCCCTGTCCGCCATGCCTGCCCTGTCCGGCTTCCGGGTGATGCCTCTGCACGGGGATATGCCGCCCGGAGAGCAGGACGCCGCGCTTGCCCCCTCATCCGCGCGAAAAATAATCGTGGCGACCAACATAGCGGAAACCTCCCTCACAATAGAGGGCGTCACGGCAATCATAGACAACGGCCTGGCCAAGGTCGCCCGCTACGACGGCGCGCGCGGCATAAACACACTGTTCACGGAAAAGATACCGGCGCCCTCCGCCGCGCAGAGGGCGGGACGCGCGGGACGCACCGCGCCCGGAGTATGCGTAAGACTGTGGACCGAAAGGGAAAATCCATACCGTCCTCTAGGCCTTGAACCAGAAATACTGCGGCTGGACCTGAGCGAGGCGCTCCTTACCTTAAAAGCCTGCGGACTGGAAGGGTTTCACTCCCTCGGCTGGCTGGACAGGCCGGAGCCGGAAGCGGTGGAGCGGGCCGAAAAACTTCTAGCGAATCTCGGGGCAACGGACGGGGCGGGAAAACTTACGGAAACGGGGCGCGAAATGTCCGGCTACCCCCTTCACCCGCGCTATTCGCGCATGATGGTGGAGGCAAAAAAGCGGAACTGCACTTATGAATGCGCCGCCATAGCCGCCGTTGCGCAGGGACGCGGCATCTGGCAGGACGACGGACGCGCCGCCGGCAGATTTCAGGGGCGGGACGGTTTCCGCTCCGACTTCAAATCCGTGATAATGGCGCTGGACTTCAGCCGCTCATGCAGCTTCGACCCCCATTCCTGCCGGCAAGCCGGCATACGCCACACCGCCGCGGCGGAAGCGTGCAAGGCCGCCCGCAGGCTTGCCCGCGACGCGAAGCCGTCGGGCAAAATCGAGGAAGCTGCGCGCTGTTTTCTGCTGGCCTTCCCGGACCGGGTGGCCGCGGCGCTGCCAGGAGCCTCGGGGAGATACCAGCTCCCCGGAGGACGCCGGGCCGCCCTGGACGTCAAAAGCGATGCCGCCGGAGCCCCCGTAATCTGCGCCGGGGAAGCCCTTGAACGGAGCGGCAAGGGCGGCACGGACATAACCCTTTCCTTCGCGACGGAAATAAAGGAAGAATGGCTTCAAGCCGCCTTCCCGGCCGCCATGAGCAGGATATCCCGGCCCGCCCTGGACCGGGACACCCTGACCCCGGTCACGGAAATACTGACGAACTATCTGGACATAACCGTCCGCAGGGAAATATCCACCGCCGCGAAGGGCAAACCGTCCTCCGACCTGATAGCGGAGGAATTCATAAGCGGGCGGGAACGCTTCCAGCACTGGGACGATGAGGTGGAGGAATGGCTTGCGCGGGTGGAATTTCTGTCACAGGCCTGCCCGGACTTCGGCATTTCTCCGCTCGGGGAAGAGGATTTGAAACTGGTCATGGCGGATGTGTGCGACGGCGCGAAAAGCGTTTCCGAGGCAAGAGGCCGGCAGATACTGCCGGTGCTGCAAAACTGGTTCGGCTGGGACAAGAATCAGCTTATAGAGAAGTACGCCCCAACGCGGCTTCAGCTTCCCGGCGCGCACCGCAAGGCCCGCATCAGGTATCCTAAGGGCCGGGAGCCGTATCTGGAAGCCAAGATACAGGACCTCTTCCCGCTGAACGAAACCCCGAAAATAGCCGCCGGGCGCGTCCCGCTGGTGATACACATACTCGCCCCCTCCATGCGCCCCGTTCAGGTGACTAAAGACCTGCGCAGCTTTTGGGTGGAAAGCTATCCGAAACTCAAGCCCCAGCTCTCCCGCCGTTACCCGAAACATAAATGGCTCTGACGCCGTTCCATGAGCCATTGCCTGCCTTAATATTAATGTAAAATTAGAGCTAGGGTTTTATTCCACAAGAACAGTTCAAGGAGCGACCAATGACGCCATTGGGCTTGCTGAGAACCCTTATAAAGGGCATCTCTGAAAACACTACGCCGAACGAACTGGCCGCCGGCGCGGCCATGGGCGTTCTTATAGGCCTGGTTCCAAAGGCCAACCTCACCGCGCAGCTTCTCCTCGTGCTTATCATGGTGTTCCGGGTGAACGTGCCGCTGGCCGCCGTGGTAGGCCTGCTGGTATCCCTTGTCAGCCCGCTTGTCGACCCCATAACTAACGCCATAGGCTACAAACTTCTGGCCCAGACCCCGACGCTGACGCCTCTCTGGACCAAACTCTACAACATGCCGGTAATGCCCTGGACGGCCTTCAACAACACCATAGTCCTCGGCGGCCTCATACTGGGCCTGATTCTCTTCGCGCCGTCCTTCTTCCTTGCCCGCAAACTGGCGCGCGTTTACGACGAGAAGTACAAGGACCGCTTCACCGGCTCCAAGTTCGTGAAAGCGGTGAAGGCCAGCTGGCTTTGCGACTGGTATTTCAAAATGGGGGCCAATTAAATGAGATGGTCCTACATAATATCCCGCGTAGTCATAGTGGCGGTAATCTGGCTAGCCGTTTTCTTCGGGCTGGACCCCCTTCTCAAATGGGGCATGAGGAAGACCGGGGAAAGCATCACAGGCGCGAAGGTGGACATAGGCCGGGTTAAAACCAAATTCTTCCCCCCGTCCATGACCATTGAGAAGCTGGCTGCCGCCAGCAAAAGCGACCCCTGGACCAACATGGTGGAGTTCAACAGCCTCAGCATGGCCATAGAGGGCCGTCCGCTGTTCGACAAGGCGGTCATAGTAAGGGAAGCCTCCCTCTCCGGCCTGCGCTTCAACACCAAAAGAAGCACCTCAGGAAAACTGCCTTTCGTCCCTCCGTCGGCGATGGGGAAGAAATTCGCGGAATGGACATCCTCCGGCAAGGGCTTCGCCATGGACCGCTTCTCCTCAATCAAGACAGACGCAATAAAGGATATCAAGGTGGCCCCGGACAGCCTTGAAAGCGTGAAACTGGCCAACGAACTGAAGGCGCAGTATGCCGCCGAGGCCGACGCATGGAAAACCCGTCTTGAGGGAATGAAATTCCAGGAACGCGCCAAGGGTCTGGAGGAGCGCTTCCGCCAGCTTGAAAAGGAAAGCGACACCCTTAAGCAGATACAGATGGGGCAGGCCCTGCTGAAAGACGCCGACACGCTTAAAAACGATGTGGCCAAGACAAAAGACGAGGTCACGGCTTCGCTGGACAAGGCAAAGGGCTACGCGGCAAAAATAGAGGAAGCAAAGAAACGCGACACCGCCGCGATAAAGGACAAAATGCACCTGCCGGACATGGACCCGAAGGCGATATCGGTCTACCTCCTCGGCCCGCAGACCGGCGGAATGCTGGAAAAATATCTCGGCTACTACGAAAAAAGCCGGAAGTACATACCGGCTGGCTCCAAGGCGGGCAAGATAGAGACTCCGGCCCGCAAGGGCACGGTGGTGCATTTCCCGAAGGAGAAGTCCTACCCGAAATTCGCCATCAGGAAAATGGCGGTCACCGGCGTGCTGGACATAGGCGACAAGAACCTTGATTACAGCGGCGTGATAACCGGCATAACAAACCAGCCGGCAGTATACGGCCAGCCGATGCGCGCCGCGGTGGACGCGCAGTGGGGAGAGCGCAAGCTGAACCTTCAGGCGGTCATGGACCATGTGACGGAAACGCCCAAGGACAGCCTTTCAGCACGGCTGTCCGGCTGGGCCCTTGCCGACATGAAAGCCGGCGACCCGGCCTCGCTCGAGGTAAAATCCTCCGGCGGCACAGGCGCGGTGGATGCGGACTTTGCCGTCACCGGCGACCAGCTGGACGGGAAGATAAAACTGACCGCAACCGGCATCGGCCTTACCGCCGCCATTGGCGGAGGGGGCGACGCGGTGGCATTCGCGCAGAAAGCGGTTTCGCAAAGCCTTGCGGGCATAAGGACGGCGGACGCCTCGATAGGCGTTTCCGGCACGCTCTCGAAACCCTCGCTGGATATAGACTCCAGCATAGGCTCGGCCTTCTCGAAAGGCATCAAGGCCGCCCTCGGGCAGGAGATTGAGAATTACCGCAAGGCGCTGGAAGCGAAAGTGAGCGAAGCGGTGGCCGGATACCAGAACCAGCTTAATGACATGGTAAAACAGAAGCAGAACGAGGTTCTTGGCCAGCTTAATGTTCCCGGCCTGGGCAATCTGTCGGACCAGATAAACAAGAAAATACAGGACGGCGGACTCAAGAAGGCTCTGCCGCAGGGCATAAAGATACCGCAGTTCAAGTTCTGAAATAAAGCTTGCATAATAGCAAAGGCCCCCGCGTCGCGGGGGCCTTTTCATTTCCCTGAAATATGCTTAACAGAAAAAGTGCACAGCTTGGCAACAGGACAACCCGGCGACACAATTTCAGATTTAGACCTGGAATCTCAGTCAAGTCTGACCATGACCATACCCTTCAGTGCAGCATAGTCTACTATTTCACGCTTCAAACCTTAATGGGGAGCAGTATATCTGCCTCGAATTTCCCAAAATATTGGTATTTTCAAAAACACGCATGCGGGTTATTCTGCTCTCAACTCACAGGTACGGTTCTTCCAGATTATTGGGATGCTGATGCCCTGCGGGCATCGGGAGGCTAGGGTTTCAGGGAATAGACCGTAACTTCCGCGCCGGACGCCTTTATGCTGCCTACCGTGCGGAGCGTGGCGGTCTCCCCGCATTTAACGAAGGAGTACAGGTCCCGACCCATGAATCTGGCGTCGTAGTTTATGGAACTGTAGCGCCATTCTATAAGAGCGCGTTTGACCCCGCTATTTTCAGGGAAAGAAACGCGCACCGCGCAGGCCCGCCCCGCCCCCGGCGGAGTGGGTATGGAGTAGAGGAAGGTATTGGGCGTGGGCTCGGCGAAATCCCTGTCCGCGAGGATGCGCAGCTTTCCAACAGGAGCGAAAGCGGTCTCGAATTCCTTCTTGAGGTAGTATATGTCGCTTCTGTAATGACGCTGGTTCCAGGTGTTGCCCGACACATAGCGCAGTTTCGAGTATCCGCGCGCCGGATTTTTGAAATCCGCCAGCATTATATATCTGTCCTTTAGGAAAAGCTTCATATAGCCCGTGCGCCAGCTCTCGGCGTCATTAAGACGCTTGCCCACATAGATGGAGGGCGGCTTTTCCTTCATTCCGGAAACTATATCAGTCATTGTATAGTAGCCCATGCTGTTGAAAGCTACAGTGAAATCCTCAACCATGGGCCGCCCGACCGAAACCCTGTCCAGCAAAAACAGCGTGGGATACTGGGAAAACGCCGCAACCCTGTCATGCGGGAGCAGGTTAAGGACCTCGGCGGAACGGATTTCGTTCTGGTCATGCGGCAACCTGTGGCCGGCAACGAAATAGTCCCAATACAGCATGGAACCGCGCAAAGCCGACGAATAGTCATATGCCAAAGCGTAGAGATTGACTACAGCAAACAACACGGCGGGAACGGCGACCGCGTAAAAAGCGTGCTTCAGGGTTCTGCCTCCGCCTATCTCCACTTCGGAAGCCGCCATCTGCTTTATGCGGTCCTTCCAGCCGCCGGAGAGGAGAGGCGCCGCGTCACGCAGTTTGCCCCACGCAAGGGAAAGCGACTCCACGGCGGAAATACAGAGAAAAGGAGTCAGCATCATCAGATGGTACTCCCGCGTGGCGTTGACCAGAAGGACTACAACCGCCGTTACCGGAACCACTATGCGGGCTATCAGTTTTTCCCCAGACGGACGCTCGGCCGTTAGGAACGAAGGCAGCCACGCGGCCAGAAGCGCCGCGTATATCCGCCATAGATCCCACGAGATGAATATGTAGTTTCCGATACGGTTTGAATAGGCGCCGGAGACGCGGAAGCCAACCCCCAGATAAAAGAAGTCGTTAAGGTAAGCCTGGAAGTTGCCGTAATGCCAGAACAGCCACAGGGGAACGGCAAGAGAAAGCAGGCTGCCCAGCGCGGACGATAGAAGCGCTCCGGCAAAACCACGCGTTCCCCGGTTAAATAGGTAAATGAGCGGCGGGACCAGACAAAAAGGCACTACACTTTCATTGAACGAAAAACCAAGACCGCAAAGCAGACCGGCGAAAAACATCCCGCGTTTGCCTTCCGCCGACAGAGCGCATAGTATGCCTCCGCAGAAAAGGGCCATGACGGGTATTAGGTGATTGCGCCCAAGCCCTGCCTGCAGTTGGGGCTGATAGACGAAAAGGCAGGCCGCAGCCACCGCAAGCAAGGCCTTCCCCCGCGAGGCGAGAGCCGCGCGGCAGAGCGCGTAGAACACGGAGCAGAATACCGCCGTGAAGAAAACGTAAATCAGGCGGAAGACAAGAGGAGTCTCCCCGAAGAGGCGCATTACGGCGGCGTTAAGGTATATTGAAAGGCTGTTCTGGCCCACGGGCCAGTCGTTATGCGGAACATAGCCGGCGTTCACGAGGCGGGAGAGCCAGCCGTAATAGCCCATATCCTCGCTCATAGGCAGGCCGAGAAAGGGCAGAGTAAAGACCAGCCCTATGCATACGGCCGCCGCATAGGGCCACAATTTTCCAGTCAAGGTTTCTTCTGAATCGAAATCAGGCATGGCCGCGCTTTTTAAGAGCCTGCTTAACATCCTTCTTTAGTCGCGAAAACGCTGATTGTGTTTTGCGGCGAAGTGATGCCGGGGCGCGTCGAACCTTAAGAGCACGAAGCGGCTGGGCACAAGCAGAGTTTGCAGCAGAATACGGAGATTTTAAACAGGCCCCAAGGGCGCCTTCCCGTTCCAGCAGCTTCACTTTGGCCGGTATCCCGCCGGGAGCGGAAAACCCGCCCATCGCGCCGTTTTTCTTTATAACGCGGTGGCAGGGAACGATGGGAGCGAAGGGATTTTTGGAAAGGGCCGTCCCAACCGCGCGGGCCGCGCCCGGACAGCCTATGGCGCGGGCGATATCGCCGTAACTGCGGGTTTCGCCTTCCGGTATGGCGGCGCAGGCAAGCCAAACCTTGCGCTGGAAAGATGTGTATTTCTCCATCTCCCTGAGGATTTTTTCCGGCAGGCGGTTTTTTTTCATTTGCCATTTCCCTTATTGTCAGGCTTGAAAAAATGACTTATGGTAATGTGGTAAACGACCGTCTTTCCCGCGAAAGGATGATTGAAATCCAGCAGCGCGGTCTTTTTTCCGACTTGGAGTATCACGGCCTCGAATTTGCGTCCGTCAGGCGATGAAGCCTCTACTTTTTTCCCCGGCTCCGGAGGCGGGTTTTTAGGCAGACGCTCCAGCGGGAATTCCTTCACATTGTCAGGCAGACGTTCGCCGAACCCGTCCTTGGGGGAGATGGTAACGGTGAACTCATCCTTTTCCTTCCGGCCATCGAACGCCTTTTCAAGGGAGGGCAGAAGCTGACCGGAGCCGTAAACCATTTCGCCAAGGCGCACACCGCCGCCCAGGTCGCCTCCCTGTTCATCAAGTATGGTGTACTCGAAGCGCACTCCCGTGCCCCGTTCCACCCGCGGGGTCTTCAAAAAGCACCCCGCGAGCGGCAGGACCAGAATCAGCGCAAGCAGCCAGCGCGTCAATCAGCCTCCACGTTCGAGACAGTTCCGTATGAGGAGAGCGGCTTGTCGAACTGCGCGGCGTCGCCTGACACGAAGATAAGGGCCCCGTCAGGGTTGTACCAACGCTTCGACACTTCCAGCACCTTGTCGGCGTTCACGGCCGAGATATAGGAAGGGTACTTCTCCACATAGTCGGCGGGATAGCCGTAATACTCATTGGACATCCTGTCATCCAGCACGGACATGGGCGTGGCGAAGCGGAACACGTAGGAGTTGACTATGCCGTCCTTTGCGCGGGCAAGTTCCTCCGCTCCGGGAGCGGCATTGCGCATGCCCTGTATCTGCTTGATGATTTCATCAAGAGCCACGCCCACGGTCTTGTTCTTGGTGCCGCAGAAGGCCATAAGGGAACCGACGGTGCTCGTGCGGACCGGCATGCTGTACACGGTGTAGGCAAGACCCTTGTTGGTGCGCACTTCGGTGAACAGGCGGGAGCCCATGCCGCCGCTGCCGAGCACCGCATTGGCCACAAGGATCGCCTCCTGATCTGGATGGCGGCGTTTGGGGCCGGGCTGAATGAGAACCATCGGGGCCTGCGGCAGCTGCTTGGATATGTAGAACACCTGCCTGCCAGACGGAAGGACCGGGGCCGCTATTTCCGGCAGGGGAGCGTCCGTCTTCTCCCACTGTCCGAACGCCTTAGCCAATGCTTCCTTCATCTCCGCCGCCTTGAAATCCCCGGCCACAGCCAGCATTGTCCGGTTGGGGCGGTAGAAGCGGGAATGGAAGGCCTTAAGGTCTTCTACGGTCATGGACTCCACCCCGGCCTTTTCTGAACGGAAGGCATACGGATGGTTAAGGCCGTAGAAACGGCGGTACGCCTCGCGGTAAACCATGGTCTGCGGATTATCGTTGCGGCGCTTTATCCCGTCTATCATCCCGTCCTTTTCCACCTTGACCTTCGCTTCCTCGAAGGCGGGACGCTGGAGTATCTCGGCCGTCATGTCCAGGACTTCGGCGGTGTTCTTGGAAAGGCATACGGCGTTCAGGCTGGCCTCTTCAAGGGAAATTTCCGCCTCTATGTCCGCGCCGATGAATTCCAGCCGGGCGTTGAGATCGTCCGCTTTATACTTGACGGTTCCGGCGGCGCGCATGGAAGACGCGGTCAGGGCAGCGAGCCCGGCCTTGTCCGCCGTGTCATACTGAGAACCGGTGCGGACGAGCGCGGAAATACGCACGCTGGGAAGGGTGTGGTCCTCCAGCATGTAGACTATGAGCCCGTTGGGCATCACATAGCGTTCGGCCTGCGGCGGCGTGAAGACCAGCGCCGGGGCCGGCGGAAAGACCGGCGGCTTCGCGGCGGCCGGTCCTGACGCGGCGCACGCAAGCGCCGCGCATACGGCAATAAGGGTCAGGTTGTTTTTCATTGCTTGTTCTCCTTGCCCGCCGCGGGAGCGGCAGGGGCGGG
>Ga0209016_1001599_pt1 | contig 17564 bp, 19 predicted proteins | sample EPASupsiteSAE305_FD_187265 | JGI IMG/M metagenome (GOLD analysis project Ga0209016, IMG submission 187265) | Bioremediated contaminated groundwater microbial communities from EPA Superfund site, New Mexico - SAE3-05 (SPAdes) (version 2) | ecosystem: Environmental > Aquatic > Deep subsurface >...
TATCAGCTTTTTTGATCTTCTTTTCGGCCTTTTTCTCCTTCGGAGTTTTGGCCGGGGCTTTTTTGGTTTCTTTCTTGCTATCCACGCCTTTGCTCATAACGGTTCCTCCTGTCTGATCGTGCTATTGATTGTACATCCAACCGCGTTACAGATAAGTATACCACTCTTCAGAGCCAGGGGCGCGATTTATTCTTGCGAAATCACCGGGCAGCCGTATCCAGCAGAGGCTTCAAAAATTTCTCATAGGTAGCCCGTTGCTTGGCAGACAGCAGATCAAGATCCCCCTCGTTATCCAGCAGGAAGGTACCCACCCCGATCACCGTTTTTGCCAGATAGCCGGTTCCTTCAACCGCAGCTTCAATCTCGTCTCCCCGCTTGCTCAGCAGGTTTTTCAGCAGACGCATATTCAGTTCCATAGTTAACGCTCCAGTGGTGTAATGCGTGTATCCCTAGCTATCCTTATCAGGCTAAAACAACTCTCAGTCAAGCTTCTGAACCTGATACCCACGGGCCGCAAGCTGTGCCAACAGACCATCATCCCCCACCAGATGCAGCGCACCGACCAACACAAACTCCACCTCGCCGGTCTTCAGTAGTGCTTCAATCCGGGGCATCCAGGCCTTGTTGCGCTTGACGATCAGTGTCTGATAAAGAGGTGGAAACTCTTGTTTAAGCGGCGCAAGTGCCAGCTCCTCCAGCTTACGAGTATCCCCCTGCCGCCAGGCAGCCTTAATCAACTGCATGGTGCGAGGCAGATCCTTGATATCCCGCAGGGTATAGCTGATCAGCTCGTTTTCATACCCCTCACCCAAGGTGGCAAGAAACCCGATCTGTTCCTCAACCGCCTCAAGTTGTCCCAGCCGTTTATGATCGTTCAACGCCTGTGCCTGATAAAACGAGTCCACCCCTGTCCCGCCCATCCCCAGACGTTGCAGTTCAACCATGGTCAGGGTTACTGCCAGCATGCCGGGCTTTAACCCAACCACCTCGGCAACAGGAATCTTCTTGGTGGCCAGATACTGCGCCAGCTCCTGAAAAGTCTGCTGATTCAGCACCTGTTTCAGATTGCGGCCATCGCTATAGATCACCTGTTGCAGCACCAACTGCTGTGTCTCCGGGGCAGTCATCTTCTGCATATCTGTCTCAAAGACAAGCTGCGCCGCTTGCTGATAGGCAGCATCAAACCCTGCTGGCAGCGGATAGTCTGTTTTTGACAACACATGGATTGTGCCGCCGATATAGATCCGGGCATCCCCCTTTGAGATCTTCCAGACCGGTGATGCTGCAAAAACGGATGAAACCGAGACAAGCAGCACAAAAACAACCATAGGCCACGTAGTACGTAACTTCATTTGGGAATACCTCCTGTTCATCTAATACCTTGCCAACCAAATTGGTGCGTAGCACGTACCGATGATCCTGTAAACCTGCAAGCTACTTACCGCCCAAAGCGCAGCTTTTTTTATTGCCGCAGCATTGCGAACAGCCCTATCCCATGGTACGCTTCCAACATGACCGACACCACACTTGCCAAAAAAGCCGCAGCAGTTACCTCGCCGGAACTGACCGACAAGGTTGTGCTCTATTTTATTGAACACGGGATGCAGATTCTTACCGCCATTGTCCTGATGGGCGCAGGCCTGTTCATTGCCCGCTGGGTTGGCAGTATCCTGCAGCGCTGGTTAAAGTCAAAGGCCTATGATGAACCGGTCAGCAACCTGATCGTCAAGGTGGTCAAGCTCCTGATCATCGTCTTCATCGGGGTGATGGCGCTTGGTCAAATGGGGGTGCAGATCACGCCTCTTATCGCTGGTATCGGCGTGGCCGGGGTCGGTGTCAGCCTTGCCATGCAGGGCCTGCTGGGTAACCTTGTTGCCGGACTGACGATTATCTTTTCAAAGCCATTTACCACCGGCGAATATATTGAATTACTGGGAGTCTATGGCCAGGTTACTGATATTTCCCTGTTTTCCACCACCCTGCTGCACACTGACAATTCCCGGGTGATTGTACCCAACCGGAAGATCGTTGGCGAGATCCTGCACAACTACGGTAACATCCGTCAACTTAACCTGACTGCCGCCATCGGCTACAGTGCAGATATCACCCAGGCACTGGCACTGGTGAACACAATCCTGCAGCAGAATCCTATGGTTTTGGCAGAGCCAGTGCCTGCTGTGGGTATCGCAGCCCTGCATGAATCATCCATTGCCCTGGCAATCCAGCCCTGGGTAAAGGTTGATGATTTTGTTCCTGCACAGGCGGCAATCTATCAGGCGGTCATTGAACAGTTCCGCAACCAGCAGATCGAAGCCCCCATTCCCCGCCGGAACATCCAGATCTTGAATCCTGCCCCCTGATCCCTACCGTGGCCGACGCTTCTTGCCCTGTTTGCTAAGCGGAAGCGCAGCGGTCTTGAACTCTGGTTCATAGCCCACTTCAAAGCCGGTGGCGCTGATGTTGCGCATACTCAAAAAATGAGCATTCCCCTCATCAAAGGGACAGATCGGCTGGCTGCAGGGCTCAAAACCAAAACGGGCATAGTAGGCCGGCTCCCCCAATACAAACAGGGGCTGGTTTTTGATCGCTTCCTGGCGCAGGGCAAACCGAAGCAGTTCACTCCCTATCCCCTGCTTTTGAAAATCCGGCGCCACCGCCATGGGGGCCAGATGCAGGCCGCAGAGCTGTTTACCGTTGTAGGCATTGGAAAAGGCGACATAGCCAATGGCCTTGTTGGTATGGATGCAAATCCATTCGTGGATTGGCCGATTGTTTTCATGGAACTTCTGCACCAGCAAGGTTTCGTAATTGCTGTCGGGAAAGGCCCGCTGTAGCAGGGCATAGACCTTGGGACGATTTTCCGGCGTTACTTTCTGAATCTTCATATTCATCTCTCCACCGAGTTATTCCAATTCAAAATCAAGGATGAGATCAAGGCGGCGAGGAGTTCGGCGACGCAGGCGTACACAGTACGTTGAGGAGCCGATGACAAGCCAACGAAGATATCGCCTTGAGTTGGAATTGGAATTATGCCAGCAACAGTGCCAGGGCATGCAGCAACAGCCCGATCACACCCCCCACCAGGGTGCCATTCATCCTGATAAACTGCAGATCAGAGCCGATGGAGAGCTCTATTTCATTGCTATAATCATCACTTTCCCATGCCTGCACCGTGCCTGAAATATGCCCGGCAACGGCAGTTCGCAGGGCATCTCCGTAACGCAGCACCAGTTTTTCAAGATACTCATTCAGTGAATCCTGCAAGCCCGGATTGCTCGACAGGGCTGCGCCAACTCCGGCAACTGCCGCTGTAATCTTCTGCTGCAGTTTTGAATCAGGCTGCTGCAGGTCATGCTGCAACCAGTTCTTTAGATCATTGCCGATGTTGCGGGCATAGTCCGTGATTGCCTGGTTATGCAGAACCTCCTGCTTGATCCCCTCAACCTTGCTGCGCAGCTCCGGGTCGCTCTTCAGGCGGGCGATGAAACCGGTCACTGCTGTATCAAAACGATGGCGAAGCTCATGGGACGGATCAGCATTCACCTGCTGGATGTAGGCGTTGATCCGCGTAACGATTTTTTCCCCTGCCCCACGGGCAAACTGATCTTTGTTGGGCATAAAGACCATCAGGAGCGGATATTCTTTCACCGCCATCTCCTCAATGGTCAGGGCCAGTTTGGCTTGCGCCTCTTCGCTGGACAACCAGACAGCACAACGATTCAACAGATCATCCAGCACCGCCTGATGACGATTATCGCTTCGCAGCGCCTCCAGCATCGCCCCGACCGTGCCAGAAAGATCAAACCCTTCTATCCGATTACTCAGGGCAGCCCGTAGCCACTGTTGCACCCGCTCATCATCAATAAAATCCAGGGAATCAGCCAACAGCCGGGTTACCCCTCGGGACAGATCAGCCGCATGCTGCTGTGTCATCAGGTAGATTGCCAGCTGTTCAGCCGGATTATAGGCCCGCAGCTTGGCCAGCAGGGTATCGCTGGCCAGGAATTTGTCACGGATGAAGGTGGCCAGATTTCCGGCAATGGCCTCCTTCTTGTTCTTGATAATGGCGGTATGGGGTATCGGCAGACCAAGCGGATGCCGGAACAGCGCCACCACCGCAAACCAGTCTGCCAGCGCGCCAACCATGGCAGCCTCGGCAAAGGCAGCAACCCATTCCCAGGCACCATGCCCTTTCTGCAGGCGGGCAACCACAAACAGCAGTGCTGCGCCGATCATCAGGCCGGTGGCTATTCTCTTATTTCTGATCAAAAGCCTTCTTCTGGTTTCCACTCATAGCTCCCAAAACTGATTTCAAACCTGCTCTGGCAAACAGAAAAACCGCCTCTCAGGTGGAAGCGGTTTCCAGTTTGCAGCCGATTTATGGCATGCTATCGGTATTTTTGTCAATGTTTGCCAGGCATAACATCTGTCATCAGCTCAAAACGCGGCCGTTCATGCCCATCAATCAGCACCGTTTCCATAAACATGATCAATGGTCGAACCCAGAGTGAGTTGTTATCGTACAAACAACGATACACCACCAACTGTTCGTCGTTTTCGCTGTGCCGGGCGATACCAACCACCTCGTATTCGCCGCCTTTGTAATGTCGATACCGCCCTGTTACCAGCGTAGTGTGCATATAGACACCTTGTCTTTCAAATAAGCAGCTGCAAGCTATATTGCCGATTACAATACATATTCTATCCTTCTCCAGCTGATTGCTTCATCTTTGCAGATTGCCGCAACCAGCCATTTCAGCTACTATGCCTGAAATTTTTTCCACATCAAGGAGTTTCCATGGCGACCTCAAGCGAACAACCACAGGCTATGATTGGCCTGGATCAGGCGTTACAGACCATGCGTGAAGATATGACCGACGCCAAACGGCAATCAAAATTTTACGATATCTTTCTTAACACAACCTTTTGCGTACCCACCCTTGACCCAAAGGAACTGGATGGCGACGTAACCCTTGAGGAGGGCCAGATTCTCCCCCTGATTATCGAATCAGAAGGCAATGACTATCTGATGCTGTTCGACAGCGAAGCACGGCTGAAGAGCTGGGCCGGAGCTGAAGTGACCTGGGTAGAGGTTCCCGGCCATGTGATTGCTGAGACAACCATGCCGCCGCTTCATCTGGCCATGAACGTCGGCACCGAACACTCAAAACAGTTTCTTCCCGATGAGATCGCCTGGTTGCGAGAGGTGGTGGAGCGCTGTAACGCGGCAGCACCAGAACAGGAGCCCCAATAGTCTCTTACGACTTCAGTCTTATCAAAATATGATTAAAAGCCATGATGATAGAACGCGGATGACGCGGATTAAACGGGTTTACGCAGATTCTAACCCATTTTTTAAAATCCGCGCAAATCAGCCAAAATCAGATTTGATCCGCGTGCTATTGCCTTTGAAGATTTTCCTGTCCGGTTCCGGCTCCGGGTTATAATTAACGCGGCCTCCTCGGCCCAGGCGCAGAGTTTCGCCCCTGCTCCGCATCCAGTTCGTCAATCCAGCCTGCCTTGGCGTTTGGAAACGCATCAGCATAAGGCACATAGGGCTTGATATCCAGCACCGGTGTGCCATCCAGAAGATCCACCCCCCGCAGATGCAGCGTCCTGCCTTCGACCGACAGCAGCTCTACGGCTGAAAGCCCGATGGAATTGGGCCGGTGGGGTGATCGGGTGGCCAGAACGCCCCGCTTTGGCCCACCCCTGGGCGGCTTGACCATACTCTTCCAGCCCTCACTGAGATGAAAGGCAAAGATCAGCCAGATCCGTTCAAAGCCGTGTAAATCCTGAACAACCTGCTCATCCAGCCAATCAGCAAGCTCCAGGGTTGCCATTGCCGGTTCCCCGCTTTCCGTTCCCTCCACCACCGTACCCTGATGTGGTGCATCAATCCGGCGGGTATAGGGAGAGTGCAGGAAGCCAATGGGGCGATAGGTAAACTGTGTGTTCGTGGTCATGGTGGGGATGCTAGCGCAAGCCTGGTAATGCAGCAACAGGAATCAGTAAATTTTCAGAGTAGCTATTGCACCCCAACGCCTTAAAATGGTAAAAGATCGGTTCGTCTCTTGCACAGCCATCAAGAAATTACCGGTTGCTGATTCAGATCACATCACTATACGAGGTTAGAACCATGTCTACAGATCAGTTTGGTCCAACAAAGCTGGACGCAACACTCATCCCGAAAATAGCCCGGCAATGGGGTACACCGGTCTATCTGCACGACCAGAACTATATTGAAAACAGCTGCCAGCAGCTGCTGAACATGCCCAATGCCTTTGGTCTGCATGTACGCTATGCCATGAAGGCCAACTCTGACCGCACCGTATTGCGGGTGGTTACCAGCAAGGGGCTGGATCTGGATTGCTCATCGCTGGATGAAGCGGCCCGCGCCCATGCTGCCGGAGTTCCCTTCAGCCGGATGATGCTGACCACCCAGGAGGTTCCTTCCGGGGAAGAGCGCACTGAACTGGAAGCGATGATCAAGGCCGGGCTTAAGTACAATGTCTGCTCAATGCTGCAGTTCAACCTGATCGCTGACTTTGCCAAGGCCAACCAGATCGACCTCTCCATGCGGGTCCATCCCGGTGCAGCAGGCGGCGGCGAAAGCGCCACCCGCGATACCGGCAGTGAATATTCCTGTTTTGGCGTGCACTTGAATGATGTTCCTACGGTAAAGGCCAAGGCTGATGAGATGGGACTACGCTTTACTCAGGTCCACGTACATATCGGTTCAGGTGGTGATCCGGAAAAATGGCGTCAGAATATTGATCGTGAACTGGGCTTTGTGAAGAGCTACTTCCCGGATGCCACCACCGTCAGCTTTGGCGGCGGCCTCAAGGTAGCCCGGATGCCGGGTGAGAAGCAGGCTGATATCGCCAGCCTGGGAGCATACGCCAAGCAACGGATTGAGGAGTTCAAGGCAGCCACAGGCCGAGAACTGCAGATGGAGATTGAGCCGGGCACCTTTGTGGTGGCCAACTCCGGTCATATCATCACTAAAATTATCGATAAGAAGCTGACCAATGAGCTGAACTTCCTGATTGTGGATGGCGGCATGGAACTGCTGACCCGTCCGCTGCTGTACGGCTCTGAGCACCCGATTGCCATTGTGCGCCAGGACGGCACGCTGCTTTCCAGTGAGTATGACCAGGCCCCTGCGCAAGGGCTTAAATCCTTCGGTATTGTTGGGCGCTGCTGCGAAAGTGGTGACTCGGTCCGTCTGGACAACGATGGCAATATTGTGCCGGTGCTGATTGCCGAGCCGGAGATTGGTGATTATGTGGTGATCGGCGGTACCGGCGCCTATTCCGAGAGTATGTCGCCGGAAAACTACAACTCCCACCGTAAGCCGGGGGCGGTCATGAAGACCAAGAGCGGCGAACTGGTGCAGATCAGAAAGAAGCAGGTACGTGCTCAGTTGACAGAAAATGAGCTGGATGTGCAGTTATAAACACCTGATTAACTAGAGAACAAAAGAGGCCACGGGTTACCAACCTGTGGCCTCTTTTGTTGTATGTGTGACAATCCTTATCGATACACCTCATCATGGCTGCCGATATCAAGCAGGATGATCTCCTTGTCGGTGACCATGACAGTAAGCGTAATCCGATAGCTATGGGTGAGACTCACGGCCTGGATACCTTTAAGTTTGCCGGTCAGATGGTGATATTTCAGGTGGGGCTGAAATGGGTCAACTTCAAGGTCGTGCAGTATTGTAGTAAACTTGGATCGCAGACCGTGATGCTGCTCCGCAAACTTTTTAGCTGCACGGGTAAAACCGGTCGTCCAGACAAGAGTATACATGATCAGACATCCAGCCCCAGCTCTTTGATCAGATCAGCTGCGCTACCACGCTTCACCCGACCGGCCTTCAGATCCTCAAGCGAAGCCTTCACCCTGGCAACATAGGCTTCCTCTGCCTCAGCCACCAGCTCTTGATAACGTGCCTCAGTCAGCACCACATACTCTGGCCGATTGTTGCGGATGACATGCAGATCACCATTTGAGATAACACCATCAACGGCGGCAATACCGCGCCGCTTGATCTCCTGTGCCGGGATGGTATTCATATCAGCACTCCTTTTAACACCTGATTAGGTACTAAATACTGTGCCACAGGAAAAAGCAGGAAACAAGAAAGATCTATTTGGAAACAGATAAGGCGGCCAATTGGCCGCCTTATGTCGTTCAGGATCAAGGGCCATTTCGCTACTCACTGACGTATGAGTACGAAGAATGTAGCATGAACAGCACTGAATTCAACGCAACTATCACTGTGGGCGAGTAAAACAGACATAGAATTCTAGACCAACCCCAAAGTCGCAATTTCTTGCAGCAATTTTTCCCGGTCAATCGGCTTGGTGATGTATGCCGATGCCCCACAGGCAAAAAAGGAGTTCAAGACAGTTGTAGAGGTGCTGTCAGCCGAAATGATGACCACCTTTAATTCCAAATCCGGTGGCAATGCCAACGCCGCCTCAGCATCACGGATATGTTTCAGCACCATAAGGCCATCCATACCGGGCATATTTATATCCAGACAGATCAGATTGTAATTGGAGCCTTCAAGGTGGCCCAGATCAAAGCTACAGAGAGCCTTTTCGCCATTGGGGGCGATATCGCAGATAAAATTATCCTCAAGGATCACCTTCAGGATAAAGCAGGTGGTAATATCATCATCTACGATCAGACATCTTTTTTTCATAATTGTACCCGCAATCTCAATCTGTAGCAGCTGACTATATATAGCACAAATACGAAGGGACGCTGCAATCAGCGGCCACGGAAATACTGTGACGGTCTGTTTCTTTCATTCTCGCGGGTTACTCTGGTTTTCAGAACTCTTCGGGTTACTGGATCGCTTCATTTCGCTGATGGTGACGGCCAGCTTCGCTAACTGGTACAGACTGTTCTTTGTTGCATCACTGAATATCAACTCACCACGGGTGCTGACCTGATCCTTCTCCAACCGGGAGGTTATGCGCAGTTCCGAAAGGTTATTTTTCAACTGTTCAAATGATGGATCGTCCGGCTGGCGGTCAGAAAATGCAGCAAATAGCGGAGACAACTTCAGTTCCAGCATGGAAAGAGCACCATTGCAACGTTCGAGCAGACTTGCCGGCATGGACGGACTGTCGGTTTTCTTTCGTTCCACCAGTCCTGTTACCACATCACTGCTTGTCGAAATCGCAATATAGCCGTTGTTAGCAAGAAGATAGTAGCCATTCCCTGAATCGATCCGGTATATCCTGCCGTCAAATCTGGCGCTTCTTGCTTCCGGCCCTTCCTGAAGTTTCCTGTGCAGCAGCCTCACCGCGACGCTGTCCGGCTTGACTCCCATTATGATGCTGCCCTCGGCCTTTGACTCACCGAGAAAGAAGCGCGATGACTGGAGGCCGGGATACTGCCGCCCCGTTGAATTTTCATTGCTATTCCGCGATATACCTTCCAGAACAATGGCAATGTCACCGGTAAAGGAAGCTGCCAACTGTTCAATGTTCGACGTGGTCAGCTTCTCCACCATTTCATCGGCCTTCCGGTATTGTTCTGGATTTGCCAGGCGAAACCGCTCCTGAAGCGATTCAAAGGGAATGTGACTGGCAAGGAATACCAGATACTTATCAGCCGGTATGCTTTCCAGAAACTCTCTTGAAAGAGGAACACTTATAGTTTTGATTTCAGCGAGCAGAGTAGCACCGCTGATGCGTGCATCAATCATTGCTTTCCCATTGACGAAGTTACACGCGAAACTAAGGCTACTCCCCCGATAGACATCTTGATGATACGGGTAGTCTTTCATCATAGCCGACAGACCTGGCTGATTGACGATCCTTTCCAAATCAACGCTGATCAGGCAGTCATCCGTGCCCTCAAGCCATCTCTTTTTCAGCGGATCACCAGCAATGCTTTCCTCTTTTTTCATGGCCATGATCGCCAGTGCCCGCTGTTTACCCCTACCTTTAGTACCACCGGGATAGATCAGGGCAAACGATTTGTTCCAGTAGAGGTAGGAACCACCATCCAGCTTGAGGATTGAAACACCGGCCTCAGTTGATACGGTGCCCGGCCTTAACTTTTTCAGGAATTCGGCAAAGCGGCTCTGGTTCCTGATACCGAACAGAACGCCAGTCCTTGAGCGCCCCCCATCATACGTTTCAGTGAAAGCATAGACATCTTCAGCCAGATCAATACCGCTCTCCTTAACCGGATTTGCCAACAGTTCATCGAAGCGGGGGTACAACCGGCCGCCGAACTCCAGCAGTTTCTTGTAAACCGGATCGTCGGTGGCTCCTTTCAGCCCTGACTTCAGGAAGATCGAAGCGATGTTGCTGCGCGTTACGGTAATTGCCGATTTGGGGATATGTTTCGCATGGGCTGGCTGGATATGAAAGAAGAGTTTGCAGGCGCTGACAATCTCAGGCCTGTAGATCAGGCCTACTACCACCAGCAGGCCGATAACGGCCCATACAATTTTGGAGGAACGATAGTTAGTCTGTATCAGGGGCTCATTGCCAACAGGTGGAATCAGCTCTTTGATGCGTTGTTTCTCGGCATATTTTGCAAAAATGATATGGCAGTGAATACAGGTATCGGACACCGTCTGCCCTGTGCCACATTGCGGACAGAAAAACTCCGGCTCCGGTGTGGAGACGGACTCCCGCAAAACCTGAAATTTGACCTGACAGTTCCGACAGGTTGCGGTTACACCGCCAGCCGGTATCTTCTCATCCGGCACCTCTGCGCTCCACTGACAACCGGGGCAGGTAATCTTCATATACCTCACCTTAACCTGGGGAACTCTCCGCTTCTTCTCAGACACACGGTTGTTTCCCTTAAATGTTGCTATTTAGCAAGTACGATTGAATGTAACATGATCAACATGGAATTCAACGCATGTATCGCCGTGGACAGTTAAAAATGCCGTACACAGGGGTCAGGTCTTGAAATATCAGTTTTCACCGCTGTTGATCACCATGCTGATCGTCGCATAATGGACTCCGACTACCTGTGCCATCTCCTTCAGCGTGCAACCTTTGATGGATCAGACGGTTACGCCCCTGCTCTCCGGTCATTCCTCTCCACCGGCCAGAATGGCTGCCACCCACTGCGCCAGCAGCGTCAACTGTTCCACCGGCATCTGTTCTTCACAGGTATGCACCTTCTCAAAACCGCAGCAAAGTACAGCCGTTGGAATACCGCATTCGTTGAAGAAATTAGCGTCTGAGCCGCCGCCGGTGGATCTATGACGCACCGGCAGCCCCAAGCTCCGGGCAGCTGCCTCAGCACGGCGCACCGGTGCAGAGTTTGAATCAAGTTGATATGAGCGGTAGTTAGAACGGACGCTGATCTCCACACGTCCCCCTGCCGCCTGGGTTGCATCCTCCAGAGCCTGCCGCATTGCCGCCACCTGAGCAGCCAAACGGGCAGGGTCGGTAGAACGTGCCTCAGCAATTAGTTCACAACGATCCGGCACTATATTGGTCGGCCCGTCAGCCCGGATACTGCCGATATTGGCAGTGGTCTCATCATCAACCCGCAAAAGCCTCATCCGGGAGATGGCTGTGGCGGCAATCTGGATAGCCGATATCCCTTCTTCCGGGGCGATACCGGAGTGGGCCGCTCGACCGTGAATCACGGCAGACAGGCGCACCTGCTCCGGTGCCTTGACGACGATCTCCCCCACCGGCCCACCGGCATCCAGCACAAAGCCACAACGGGAAACCAGCTGCTCCATGTTAAACTGTTCGATCCCCAGTAAAGACAGTTCCTCAGCCACACTGAAGACCACCTCCAACGGAGGATGGGGCAGCCCCTGCTCACGGAACAAGGTAATCCCCTCCAACACCGCTGCCAGACCAGCCACATCATCGGCTCCCAACACAGTCGTACCATCACTGACAACATACTCGCCTTTGATCTGCGGCCTTACCCCGCAGCCCGGCACCACCCGATCCATATGGCAGGAAAACAGCAGCGTCTCGCCAGTTCCGGTCCCCGGCAGCGTGGCGTACAGATTACCGGCGTTACCACCAAGCCGCGCACCGGCGTCATCCTCTGTCACGGTAAACCCCAGCCCGGTCAACAGCGCGGTCAGCCGATCAGCCATGGCCCGTTCCCGGGTTGACTCAGCATCAATGCTGCACAGTTCCAGAAAAGTGTTCATCAGGCGTTTGGCGTTAATGTCAGGTGTCATGGGCAGTATCCGTCTTGCTAAGGTCGTTGTTTAACAGAGGCATCATGATACCTGTTCCGGTGCTGACAGGCAAGTTACAGACAGCCCGAGGCCCGGAACAGGATCTCATTTAACAAAAGAGGCCACGGGTTATAAACGCCGTGGCCTCTTTCATTGTATGTATAACCATCCACACAGCCGCAGAACATCTATCAGTGACTGGCAGAACACTCCTTAAGACAACCTCCCACTAAATCCGGGCACCGAAAACTGCCCACACCAGTATTCCGATGGTCAAGAGCACACAGATCAGTGCAAGCAGATGATCAATAGTGCGCTGCCCCCTTTTTTCGTTGTAGCCAAGTAACGCCCCGAGGGCAATACCAGCCAGCACCCCACCACCATGGGCCCAGTTATTGATGCCGGGAAAGATCAGGCCAAAGATGCTAATACTAAGGGCCCAGCCACCGATTTCACGATAGACCATCCTGCCATGGCTGCCCCCCCTGCTTTTCCCATAAAACAGCAGGGCCCCAATCAAGCTGCACAGTGCAGCTGAAGCACCAACAGTGAACGACACCCCGGCAAAATATGAAACCAGATATCCTGCAACACCACCCAACGTGTAGATGACAAACATCCGGCTACTTCCGTACTCGTTTACGACCCATGCAGCCAGCTGACGGAGCGCCATCAGATTAAACAACAGATGCAGTATGCCACCATGGAGATAATTAGCACTGACAAGCGTCCAATACCGCCCGAAATGATCGATAGGCACGGTTCCACTTGCACCCAGCAGTAGTAAGCTGTTGCGGCCCGGCGAAAGAAAACCGGAGGAGGGATCGACTTTGGTACTAAGCAGAAGCGAAAGCCCGAAAAAGAGTATATTGACGGTAAGAATACTCCCGGTAACCCAGTTATTGCCTGCTAAACCGATCAGGGCCCAAAAGGGATTTGAACGGGAGGTACCACACCAGGAGCAGTGAGACTCTTCACTGCCTATTATTTTTCTGCAGCGAGGGCAGAGGATTGCGCGCTGACTCATGAAGGCCTTAAGATGTCTGACAGGGCGTTGCCGCGAGAGGTAACATGATAGACAGCACCAGGGAATTCTATACGTAAAGATCGAGCCATGGAGGGGTTATAGCACAGAAAACGTATATTTCAAAACCTGACCTCGCAGGTTTCCGATTGGCCGCCTTTTGAATTACGTATACTGTCCCCGGAATTCTGGCCCTAATGTTCTATTAATTTCGGTATGCTTTCCAACCGTTTGACGGTATCCTCCCCCACCGACTGCACCGACCACCCTACCCTGACCAGGAATCTACCATGGACCGATCATCCCGCAATTACCTCAACACGCGCCACCTCGACCGGTTCACCGGAGATTCTCTGTTCAATCGCATCGCCCGGTCCGTATGTGCGGCCGGCTGTCTGCCGCGCAAGGAGCTGTATGAGGCATGGGAGGTGGCCCGTCGGGTGCGGCGGCGTTTCCGCGGCGGTCGCGTGGTGGATCTGGCATGCGGTCATGGTCTTCTGGCCCAGATTATGCTGCTGCTGGACGATAGCTCACCGGAAGCGCTGGCAGTAGACCTGCGGATTCCGGAAAGTGCCGGGGCGTTAGCCGCCGTCCTGGAAGCGACCTGGCCACGGCTGCGCGGGAGGGTCTGCTTTGAACAGGCGGATATGGGACAGGTTGCGCTTACACCGGATGATCTGATCGTCTCCGTGCACGCCTGCGGCGGACTGACCGACCGGGTGCTAGATCGGGCGATGGCGGCCGGGGCCCGTGTCGCGGTGCTTCCGTGCTGCCACGACTTGGACCAGGGAGACAAGGGAGGACTGGAGGGGTGGCTGGACGGCCCGCTGGCCATCGATGCCACCCGGGCTGCGCGGTTGCGTGCCCATGGCTACCGGGTCTACACCCAGACCATCCCGTCGGATATAACCCCGAAAAACCGGCTGTTGCTGGCGGAGCCGGCATGACGGTAGGCGTGCTGGGGTGAAGCGGTATGCCTGACCAGCAGCGGAGATGAAACAACAAAGGCGGCCGATTGGCCGCCTTTGAATTAAGGATGGTATCCCCGGAATTCTGAAAGACCAACACCGTATCCCCTCTCAAAACCTCCCCACCTTAAACAACCTCCCATCTTCCCCGCCATCATGAAGCTCAAGCACAATCTCCCCAGCCATTGGGCAGAGACCGGAAATATCTTCGGCAACCGGCAGGTCTTCGTCGAGGGCGCTCAGAAGATATTGTATGCCGTATTCGCTGCAAGCACGGCGGATGACCTGGAGTAGGGCTAGCTTACGCTTGTTTTCCAGACGCTCCAGGCCGCCGTCATGATAAACAAAGTGGAAGAAAGGTTCGTGGGCATAGGTGATGAGGACGGCAAGATCGAATGCTATACAGAGTATCTGCCGGAAACTGGTACCTCGTCGCTCCTGCGTGTGGGCTTCTGTATCGGTATCCGTGAACTCGGCGTGAAACTCCACATTGCCGCTGTCGTTTTGTTTGACATAAAGAATAGCGCTGCGATGAAAGACCTCTTTGACTATGTGACTGAACGTTTTAAGGATCGCATTAAATCGCTCCGGGCTATCATTGACAAGTTCCTCGATAGCAAAGGTGAGCTCGTCACATCGCTTCTTGGTGCGGCGGAGATCGTCATTGAGATCGCGTATCGCCTTCAATTTTAAGGCTTTTTCTTCCATCAATGAGAGATTCGCCCGATCAGAATCAAGCTGACGCTGAAGATCTTTGAATTTTCTCAAGCTGTCAGTTCCGCCGAGAACCTGAAGAATGCTGCGCCGTTTTTCGGATAGAGCTGCATTGACTTCTTCCTGTTCGGCAATAGTTGCCCGCAACTCTTCCGCTCGGTGCAGCAGGTGAATACGTCGCTCCGTAAGGATGCGGCGGTTAAATTCGACCAGATCGGTATAGTCACGCGCTAACTGGTCGGGAAAAGTTATCTTGGCTTCTGAGAAAACACGCTGCACATCGGCGAGATCGAATTGTATTTCGTCTTGCAGTCCACGCTCAATCTGTGCGAGATCGAACCGGGAAGAATAGAGAAGATCGTTGGTGGCAGCTATTTCCTGTTCAACTTGATCCGCAAGTTCTTGGGTGAGTTCACTCTCCTGCCGATGGAAGTCAAATTGATCGAGTGCGGAGACTTTTCGATCTACTTCATCCCGTTTCACTTCAATACTTGCACGGAGTTTTTCGTAGTCGGTAACCTTTACACTGACTTCTGCCTGAAGCTCATTGCGCCGGGTCTCAATGTGCTTTATCTCGGCATCTGCGTCGTATTTGCGCTTGAGCAGATTATCATCAAAGCCGAGAACCCTGGCGACATAGGGCTTCCAGTGGATATCACGCCCCCTGAATTTAGAGAGGCGGAATTCATCGCCATAGTCAGCTTGCCGACGCATGAAGTAGCCGACACCGGTACGGTAGGGCCACGGTTTTATTGCAGTGAGGTTAAGATAGCTGTCGAGCAACTTGACGGATGCCGTCAGAGAGACGTCAACGTGATCCCATTTATCATTGGCGAGTTCAGTAAAATCCTGGTGCGACTCAGCATGCCGTTTAAAGGAAATGCTTGTGGCATCGCGCACGGGGCGGCGGACGGTTACGTATCCGCCGGTGTGCAGGCGAAGTTCAAGATAAAATACCAATTGACCAAACAGATCCTCACGGCTCTTGAGAAAGTGATCTTTCGTGCCGACATCCTTTAACAAACAGAAGTCGATAACGTCAATGATCAGCGTCTTGCCAAGGTTGTGCCCGGTCTTTTCATACTCTTGGGGATGACGGATGCGTGCAAGAAGAACATTCAGCCCCTCGCTGAAACGGATCGGGGTGAAGATAGCGGGCTTGTTGGTATAAAGGTAGCTGAGTTTCATGCGCCACCCTCCGGCTGGAGGTATTCTACGGAATCCGTCTTGGTGTGATACTCAACGCGACCGAGCAGATACAGAAAGTGGAGTGTCGGAAGAAAAAGAACGTCAGCATCCGGACCAAGGTCGGCCAACGAGCAACGCAACGCGTCATAACTACACAGACGCTCAGCCTGAAGCTTGGCAAGCAGGCGGCTTGATGCGCGGAGTATGCAAGTATTTAGGTTGAGATGCTTGGCAGCCCTAATCATGACCCTTTTACTCCGATGTCGCAGTTCACGTACATGTAGTGAATAAAGACTTTTATCAAAGTGCGTCGGGATGCGGATTGAAGCTCGGCACTGCGTTCGTGCATAAGCTGATACACATGTTCCAGAGCTTCGTCAAAAGTAACAAACTGCTCCCGGTGGGTAATGATCTGCCCTTTCAACTCGTTAGCGGTCGCGTGGTACTGTTCTGCAAGTTCCCAGTTGCGCGGGTTTTCGAGAAATCGCCGGATTTCAGGGAATCTCGGTTCTGAGTCAGCGAGGATATGTTCCCTATAATAGATCTCCGTCAAACCATTGACTTCGTTTTTCCGTGGCAAACCGGGGTAGTCGCGAAAGTCGTGCTGGCTGTCGAAAGCGCTGGCCATTTCTCCGCGATGTTTGTGAAAGGCAACGATCACATCACGGATATCATCCGGCATGAACTGGATAGGAGAGCGAAGCTTGTCAAGGCCGGATAACTTGACGATGGTCGGGTAGTGGAGCAGGTCGCGTTCAATATCTTCCAGCCCTCGAAGCCAAACATGCTGGACTCCGGTTTCGGCCTTGATGCGGTCTGGAATTCGATCTTCCGCACCCCCTGTTTTTCGCCGGTTGGTAAAGAGAAGGTAATGCGTGAGCCGCCCTTCGTCGAATTGGCGCTTGATTTTGGGGATTTCTTCTTTCTCGACGCTTTTTATTTCAAAGTCGTAATCAGAACAGGAGGCAACCGGATTGGAGGCATGCTTCGCCTGAATGATAAACTTACCGGAAGCAGGTTCAGCCTGGCTCGGGAAGTCGATAGCTGTACCCTCAAACTTTGCATCTTTCCCGCCATCGGGACCGGGAGCGAAGGAAGTGACACCTGGCCCAAGAATCTGACGGCAAATAAGCGTCACAAGATCCTCGAACTCGGTGTCATGCATCTGATGGATTGGGAATCGCGACATAGGATATGATTACCTGTATTGAATTCTAGATTTTGGTCAGCGGGGCAGATGCAAGGCTCCCAAGTAACGCCACAGTGCTGGTACAACGTGCTGCTTTGCGCGCTGATTTTACTACAAGTTTCTTGAACGTATTTTTCATCTTTGTCACCCCGCTAATGTTTTTCGTGCCTAGGGTGCGTTCTCAATCAAGTATATCCATTTAGTTTCCGATAAAGAGGTAACCCGCTTTATCGGAGAGTTTCTATGAGCAGACAAGTTTTACGCGATGACCAGTGGGAG
>Ga0209016_1001602_pt1 | contig 17554 bp, 17 predicted proteins | sample EPASupsiteSAE305_FD_187265 | JGI IMG/M metagenome (GOLD analysis project Ga0209016, IMG submission 187265) | Bioremediated contaminated groundwater microbial communities from EPA Superfund site, New Mexico - SAE3-05 (SPAdes) (version 2) | ecosystem: Environmental > Aquatic > Deep subsurface >...
CCGGACCTTGTGTGTCCCCTGGGGGACGGTCGCGGCATGTTCCAGCAGGCGTTGTTCGGCCAGTGTGGCGTTGTGCCGGTGCCCCAGCCGGCTTGCGGACCAGGCCAGCCGCGCCAGGTGGCGCGTAAGCAATGGATAGCGACCGTTTTCAAGCCGTAATGATTCCAGCAGCCGCGGTGGTGGCGGCTGGGACAGGAAGGCGGCCTTGGCCAAGCACTCGGCGTACTCTGCCGTGGCTTCAGCGTCCCAGGTGACGCCACTGCCCACCCCCATTTGGCAGGTCCCGCTCTGGCGGTCCAGCAACAGGGTGCGGATCGCCACCGAAAAGAGCGCCTCGCCGCCGGGGGCCAGCATGCCGATCGCCCCGCAGTAGACCCCGCGCGGAGACTTTTCCAGGTCGGAAATCAGCTTCATGCTTTGGCGTTTTGGGGCGCCGGTGACCGAACCGCAGGGGAACAGCGCCTGGAAGATGCTGGTCAGGTCGGTCCCTTCCCGCAGGCTGGCGCTGACGGTGGAGGTGAGTTGTTGCACCGTCGGATACGTTTCAAGCGCAAAGAGCTGCTCAACCTGCACGGTGCCGGTCTGGGCGATCTGCCCCAGGTCGTTACGCAGCAGGTCGACGATCATCAGATTCTCAGCCTGCTCCTTGGGGGATGCAGCCAAGGCGGCGGCCCGGGCGGCATCCTCAGTCGGAAAGCGCCCTCGCAGGGCGGTTCCCTTCATGGGGCGGGTCACGATCCGGTCTCCTGTGCGCTGGAAGAACAGTTCCGGCGAGGCAGAGAGGATCAGGTGGCGGCCGGTATCCAGCAGCGCGCCGAAGGGCGCTTGCTGAGCTCGCAGCAACGCCTGATAGAGCTGCAGCGGGTCGCCCTGCCAGGGGCCCTGCAGCGGGAAGGTGTAGTTGATCTGGTAGGACTCTCCGGCTCCAATGGCCCGGTGAATCTGGCTGATCGCAGCTTCGTACTGCTCCGGCAGGATGGCGGAATGCAGACAGGGGGGCGGTTCAGGGGTGGTGACGCTGACAGGGGAGCAACTGGCGGGTGTGCGGTGCCGGAACAGCGTAAACCAGGCCAGGGGTAACCCCTCCAGCGGCGGTAGCGTTGCGAGATGGGGATTGAAGGCCGCGGCCGCTTCGTAGGCCACAAAGCCCACCGCGTAGTATCCTTGCTGCGTGGCAGCCTCGGCCTGCTGCAGTACCGGCAGGACCTCGGCCAGCGTCATGGCCGTCAGGGTGCCCAGGTGGCCCGAAAACTGCCAGCCTGTGCCGAAGGGGCCCTGCTGCAGAGAGTCGAGCCGTATGAAGGGTGAAGGTGTGCTCATGGCGTTACGCTAGGTACCGGAGCGGTGGCCGGCTGTCCAGTGAAAAGTTTGCGCGACCGGTAGCGGCCGGTAGTGCCAGGTAGTAGGGCATCTCTGCACAGTTTTCAGGCGCAAGCGGGTTTTTTGTCCATGGGGGTTGTCGTCCTTGACAACGGTATATCCCCTGCTAGGCTGGTGATGAAAAAAATCTAACCATGGTCCGGGTCTTGCAGACCCATTCTTCATCTTCCTGCGGAGGTTATCCAATGTTTGTCCATCAGTTTTTTGTTCCGGGCCTGGCCCACAGTTCCTATCTGCTGGGGGGCACCACCAACTGCGCCATTATCGACCCTCAACGTGACGTGCAGCTCTATCTGGACGCGGCCAAGGGGATGGGGATGACCATCACCCAGATCATCCAGACCCACCTGCACGCTGATTTTGTCTCCGGCCACTTGGACCTGGCCCAGTTGACCGGGGCGCCGATCATCGCACCGCGATCAGCCCGCTGTGATTTCCCCCACCAGCCGGTGGCCGAGGGGGACAGCTTCAGGATCGACGACCTGGAACTGCGGGTTTTGGAGACACCGGGCCACACCCCGGAGCATGTTACCTACGTGGTGATCGACCATGCCCGGGGACCTGAGCCGGTCTCGATCTTCTGCGGCGATACCCTGTTCGTGGGCGACGTGGGGCGTCCCGACCTGTTCCCTGGCATGGCCCTGGAGCTGGCCACCAAGCTGTACGGCTCCCTTAACGATAAGCTGCTCAAACTGCCGCCGTTCTGCGAGGTCTACCCGGCCCACGGTGCCGGGTCCCTCTGCGGCCGAGCCATGGGGGCCAAGCGGACCAGCACCATCGGCTATGAGCAGCGCTACAACGGGTCGGTCACCATCGTCGATCAGCAGCAGTTCATCGCCTCCCTGACCTCGGAGATGCCGGCGGCGCCGGACCATTTTTCCCGCTGCAGCGAGATCAACCGGCGTGGGCCGGCCCTGGCCGGCAGCCTGCCGGTGCTGCGTCCGTTTGTAGCGCGACAGTTCAGTCAGGAGCTGCAGCAGCCCGGCACCCTGGTGCTTGATGTGCGCGGCTATGAGGCATTCGGCGGCCAGCATGTGCCCGGCAGCTATCATATCGATATCGGGGGCAACTTTTCCACCTTTGCCGGCTGGGTGTTGCCGCCGGACCAGCGGGTACTGCTGGTGACCGAAGATCCTCAACAGGCTCAGCAGGCAGTGACCATGCTGCGTCGGGTGGGGGTGGACCAGGTGGTGGGCTACCTGGAGGGGGGGCTGTTCGAATGGGCCAAGGCCGGTTTTGCCAGCGGGCATGTGCCCCAGCTCTCGGCCCCGGAGCTGCAGCAGCGCGTCTCCTGTGGCGATGGGCTGCTGCTGGTGGATGTGCGGGCCAAGCGAGAGTTCGAGGGGGCCCACGTCGAAGGGGCCCTGCATATCCCGTCGCCCGAGCTGCGTACCCGGCATGTTGAGCTGGACCGGGAGCGGGACATCGCCCTGGTCTGCAGCACCGGCCATCGCTCCAGCCTGGCTGCCAGTCTGCTGATGCAGCAGGGCTTCACCCGGGTCTGGAACGTGGCGGGCGGTATGACCGGTTTCAATGCTGCCGGTTTCGCGCCGGAATGCCCCCTGTGCGTAGTGCCACATGGCCCCCGTTTTATCGGTAAATAAACCAGTGCCAGAAGAGGTGTCACAATGATCTCGTTTCTGACCATGGCCGAGTGGTCCCCCTATGCGGTGGGGATCGGCATCGGCCTGTTGTCCTGTGTGGCTTTTCTGCTGTCCGATAAGCCGATCGGTTGTTCAACCGCCTTTGCCCGCACCAGCGGTATGCTGGAGCAGCTGGTGCGGGGCCGGTCGGTCAGGGAGATGGCCTACTACCGTCAGTTCCTTCCGGAGGTGGACTGGGAGTGGATGCTGGTGCTGGGGGTGGTGCTGGGTTCCCTGCTGTCGGCGCTTTTTTCCGGTGAGTTCAGGCTGGAGTGGGTACCGAGCCTCTGGGCGGCCAGTTATGGTAACGATCCGCTCACCCGGGTGCTGGTGGCACTGGCAGGGGGTATCTGCCTCGGCTTCGGTGCCCGTTGGGCCGGGGGCTGCACCAGCGGCCACGGCATCAGCGGCACCCTGCAGCTGGCGGTGAGCGGCTGGCTGGCGGTGGCGGCCTTCTTTGCCAGCGGGGCCCTGGTGGCGTTGTTACTGTACGGCGGGAGGTGCTGAGATGCTGACGAACCTGCACAGCCGTAAACCGCTGCAGCTCCTGCTGGGGCTGGTGATCGGTATCCTGTTCGGCTTTCTGCTGCAGAAGGGCAACGTGACCGAATACGACGTGATCGTGGGTCAGCTGTTGTTCCGCGACTTTACCGTGCTGAAGATCATGCTGACCGCCGTGGTCACCGGCATGCTGGGGGTGCATATGCTGCGCAGCCTCGGCCTGGCGACGTTGCATCCCAAACCGGGTTCACTGGGTAGTACCTTGCTGGGTGGGCTGGTGTTCGGTGTCGGCTTTGCGGTGCTGGGCTACTGCCCTGGCACCATCGCGGCGGCCGTGGCTCAGGGCAAGCTGGATGCCCTGGTGGGGGGGCTGGCCGGTATCATCATCGGCGCCGGCCTCTATGCCCACGCTTTCCCACTGCTGGCGCGCACCGTGCTGGCCAAGGGTGATTTCGGCACCCTGACCCTGCCGGAATTGCTACGGGTCAATCCCTGGGTGGTGGTGATCCCGCTGGCGGCGGCCCTGGTCGGCTTCCTGTACTGGCTTGAGCAGTCCGGCCTCTGATACGGGTAACGATTCGTCGGTGCTGCAGCGGTTGATGTCCCTGCTGCTGCCGGTATGGCTGCGCTCATACCGGCGTGGTGATCTGGCAGGGGATCTGACGGCCGGCGTGGTGGTGGCGGTGGTGCTGGTGCCGCAGTCCATGGCCTATGCCCTCTTGGCAGGCCTGCCACCGGTCATGGGATTGTATGCCTCCACGGTGCCGATCCTGGCCTATGCCTTGGTGGGCAGTTCCCGCCACCTGGCGGTGGGGCCGGTGGCGATCGTGTCGCTGTTGGTGCATGTGGCCTGCAGCAGGATCGCCCCCCCTGGTTCACCGGCCTATCTGGCGGCGGTGCTGCAGCTGGCTCTGCTGACCGGGCTGGTGCAGCTGCTGTTGGGGGTGGTGCGGGCCGGGTTCATGGTGACCTTTCTGTCACGGGCCGCCATTGCCGGCTTCACCTCGGCGGCGGCCCTGCTGATCGGCCTGAGCCAGCTGCATCACCTGCTGGGGTTGCCGTCCGGCAGCGGTGAGTCAGGGCTCAAGCTGGCTCTGGGGGTGGTCCGTCATCTAGGGGCCGTCCATCCGCTGACGGCCGGCATCGGCCTGGCTGCATTGGCCCTGCTGCTCCTGCTGCAGCGGGTAGCCCCTCGGTTTCCGGCGCCGCTGGTTGCCGTGGTGCTTGGTACCGTTCTGGTGGGCCTGATGGGGCTCGATCAGCAGGGGGTCAGGACCGTGGGTGACCTGCCCCGGGGATTGCCCGGCTTCAGCTTGCCTGCCTTTTCAGTCGATCTGTTCCTGCCGCTTCTGCCCACCGCCCTGACCATCGCCCTGATCGGCTACCTGGAATCCTTTGCCGTGGCTGGTATGATCGCCGACAAGGAAAAATACGCTATCGAACCAAACCGCGAGCTGGTCGGGCTGGGCATGGCCAACCTGGCAGCAGCCTGTTTCTCCGGCTATCCGGTGACCGGCGGGTTCTCCCGCACCGCCGTCAACCACCGGGCCGGCGCCCGGACCGGGCTGGCCGGTCTGGTGACCATGGCCCTGATCACCCTGACCCTGCTTTGGTTCACCGGCCTGTTTCACTACCTGCCCAAGGCGGTGTTGGGGGCGATCGTGCTGGTGGCCGTGGCCGGTCTGGTGGAGCTGGAAGAGGCCCGCTACCTGTTCCGGGTCAAGACCAGTGACGGTTTGACCTGTGCACTGACCTTTCTGGTGACCCTGGGTCTTGGTGTGGAGGTCGGCATCATCAGCGGGGTGCTGTTTTCGCTGGTGGTCATCATCTGGCGTAGCGCCCATCCGCACATCGCCGAACTGGGCTGGCTGGCCGAGGAGCAGGTCTTCCGCAACATCCGGCGCTACCCGGCTGCTGCGGTGATTTCGGGGATGCTGCTGGTGCGGGTGGATGCCTCACTGTACTTCGCCAACATCGGGTTTGTGGCCAACTGGCTGCGGGGGGCGCTGGCGGCCCGGCCGGAGGCCACCACGATCATCTTCGACCTGGCTGGGGTCAACGATATGGATGCGGTGGCCCTGCAGGCGCTGGAGCGCCTGATCGAGGGGTATGGCCAGCAGGGTATCGTAGTGGCCTTTGCCGACATGAAGGGGCCGGTACGGGATCTTGTCGAACGTGCCGGTTGGCCCGATAAGCTGCAGATAGGTTTGTTTATGTCGCTCCAGCAGGCCGTTGCCGAGCTGTCCACGACGGTTTCCCGCCGCCAGGGGCTTGAGGAACTACAGTCGGCTGGGTAGTTCGTTTTCCCGGTGGTAGACATCCAGAAAGACCAGCACCACGGCCAGCACCAGCGGACCGGCCACCACCCCGGAGAGGCCGAAGGCCAAAAAGCCGCCCAGCACGCCAAACACGATCAGCAGGATCGGCAGCTTGGCGTTGGTGCTGATGAACAAGGGGCGCAGCACGTTGTCAATGCTGCTGACCACCAGGGCTCCCCAGATGATCAGCGCGATGCCGGCTGTCGTCTGGCCCTGGGACAACAGGTAGAACGCACCCGGCAGCCAGATCAGGGCGGTGCCTACGAAGGGAATTGGTGCGCAGAGGGCCATCAGGGTGCCGAACAAGAGCGGCGACGGCAGGCCGGTGGCCCAGAAGGCCAGACCACCCAGAGTGCCTTGCACCATACAGGTCAGGATCACGCCGTACATCACCGCCCGCAGCACCCGGCCCACGGTGTCGACAATGCGGTTTTGCAGCTGCTGGTTAAATTCCAGTAATTGCCAGCAGCGCTGCATGAAGCGGGCGCCGTCCTTGTAGAGGAAAAACAGGGTGATCACCAGCAGCACCATCTTGAGTACAAAAGCGAACAGGTTTTTGACCACCCCGGTGGAGTAGTTGAGCATTACCGACAGCCCCTGTTTGAGCGTCGGCAGCAGCATGCCTTCCAGCTCCAGGTTAAAGGGGCCGATCAACGTTTGCAATCGCTCCAGCAGCGGAGCCAGCACGGGATGTTGCAGCAGCCGGTCCAGGGTCATGCCGTCGGTGCCGGCGGTGAGCCGTTCCAGATAGTGGTACGCGACGGCCACTTCATGGGAGAGGGCGATCATCATGCCGACTATCGGCAGCACCAGGGCCAGGGTAACCGCTGTGGTCATCAGGCCGGCACAGATGATCTCATGCTGTTGACAGCGTTCGAGCAGCCGCCGGTACAGCGGGTAGGTGACGCTGCCGATGGCCCCGGCCCAGATCATCAGGGCCAGAAACGGTGCCAGGATCGCATACAGTAGGTACAAAAACAGTACAGCGCCACCAAAGGCCAGCAATGTCTTGAACAGGATGCGATCCATCTGCGGTTCCTCGGTGGGCATGGTTAGCGCCAGAGCAGGGTTTCGCCAACCCGCATCTGACGCAGCAGCTTCTGCAGGCCACGCTTTTGCAGTTCGTCACGGAACTGCTGCGGGGTGCCGGTCAGGGCCGGGAAGGTGCCGAAGTGCATCGGCACGGCCAGCTTCGGGCGTACCAGATCCACCGCCTGAGCGGCCCGCACAGGGCCCATGGTGAATTTGTCGCCGATGCAGAGCAGCATGATGTCCACCTGCCCCTTCAACAGCAGCATGTCGTTGAACAGATCAGTATCGCCGGTGTGATAAATCCGGGGACCACCCTTGACCGAGATCAGAAAGCCGCCGGGATGGCCGGCGTAGACCGGCCCGTTGGGAGTATCCATGCTGCCGCCGTGCACCGCCGGTACAAACAGTACGCTGACCTCGCCGTCCAGCAGGCTGATGGTGCCGCCGAAGCTGCCGGCGGTGGCCCGGTCGGTCTGCTGCTCAGGGAAGCCTTTATAGGCCACCATCGCTTTTTGCAGGTCAAACGTGCCGACAAGTTTTGCCCCGGTCTTTTTGGCAATCTCAACCGCATCGCCGATATGATCGGCATGGCCGTGAGTCAGGAAAATCAGGTCGACCCGCTGCAGCTCCTCCATGTCCTGTTTGGCGTTGGGGTTGGTTGGATTGCTGATCCAGGGATCCACCAGCAGCACCTTGCCGGTTGGGGTGACCAGCTTGAAGGCGGCGTGGCCGTACCAGGTGACCGTGGCCGGTGCCGCCAGGGCGGGCGCGGCAAGGCAGGTCCAGAAGAAGGTGGCAATAGCGAGAAGTAACAAACGTGCCATGACGCGCTCCTTTCATGCCCCGTGGGCGGTTAACGCAGTTCCGAGGTGCAGTGGGGGCAGCGGGTGGCCTCGTCATGCACGGCGGATTTACAGAAGGGGCACTCGCGCCCCGGCGGGGCCGGTGCCGGTTCTTCCGCCTTGCGGACCTTGTTGGCGCTCTTTACGATCATGAAGATCACCAGCGCCATGATCAGGAAATCGATGGCGGTGTTCAGGAAGATGCCGTAGTTGAGGGTCGGCGCACCGGCCGCCTTGGCCGCTGCGATGGTAGGGTAGCTGCCGCCGGAGAGGGTGACGAACAGGTTGCTGAAATCCACTTTGCCCATGAACAGGCCCACCAGTGGCATGATCAGGTCGTTGACGGCTGAATTGACGATCTTGCCGAAGGCGGCACCGATGATCACGCCGACCGCCAGATCCAGCACGTTGCCCTTCATGATGAAGCTCTTGAACTCCTGCAGCATAGCCTACCTCCCTGTTTCGAAATGGTCCTGCTCTGCCCCTGCGATCCGCACCGGCGGCCGGTCGGCCGCCTGCACCAGATCGCCGGGATACAGCTTTCGTCCACGACGGGTTTCAACCTGGCCGTTGACCTGGATATGGCCTTCCTGGATCAGCAGCTTGGCCTCGCCGCCGCTCATCACCAGATTGGCTAGTTTGAGCAGGCTGTCCAGTTTGATGTAGTCGGTGTCGATGACAATCTTTTCTGGCATCACAGCCTTTCTGTCAACGGGATTGATGGTGCAACCTTACCACAGTACCCGTCAGATTGCAGCCCGGATTAGTGCAATGCTGATGGTTCGTCACCAGCTCGGGGCTCAACAGTTCTTGGGATAGGCGATTTTTAGGAGGCAGAGCGACTCTGCGCGTGACCCCTACGGGTTAAACAGGTATGCTGCTGACACTCTCCAGAGGCGTTAGTGCATATGAAAGGCTGCCATGACCAACCAGATTGATGAGCTGATCCAACGGATCAGGGAGCTGCAGGAAGAGCTTGAGATCGAGTTCAAAAAGAAACGGGATGAGTTCGGGTTTATCATCGAAGAAAAACGGGTCCGTTTTGCCGAAGAGGTGGCCCGGCAGCAGCGACGGCTCAAGACCGGCTGGCTGCGCTATATCATTGAGGCCCGCCCCCAGAACATCCTGACCGCACCGATTATCTATGCCGGTTTTGTGCCGTTTGTGCTGCTGGATCTGTTTCTCGGGCTCTACCAGGGCAGCTGTTTTCCGATCTACGGCATCAGCAAGGTGCGCCGCGCCGACTACCTGGTCTTTGACCGAGAGGACTTGCCCTACCTGAACTGGATCGAAAAGTTCAACTGCTTCTACTGCTCCTACGGCAACGGCCTCATGGCCTACGCCCGGGAGATCGCCGCCCGCACCGAGCAGTACTGGTGCCCGATCAAGCATGCCCGCCGGATCAGGGCCGCCCATGAACACTATCCGCGCTTTTTCGAGTACGGTGACGGTGAGAGTTATCAGAAGGGGTTGGAGCGGCTACGCAAGGAACTGGAGCGAGATGAATCGTCAGCAGCGAGGTGACGAGACATGTCATCCGAAACCTGTCTGATGAGCTGCCCTAGCTGTGGAATTGCCGATCGTATTCCGTAGATCAGGAAGGGGCTGCAGTGGAACTATGCCGTCCCTGCAGCGGTCTCCAGTTTGAACTTGCGTACCATGGTGGACAGCTTCTCTACCTGACGTTCTAACCCTTGGGCAGCTTCCGACGATTGGGCGGCACTGTCGGCGTTTTTCTGGGTAACCTGATTGATCTGAGCCACGGCTTGGTTGATCTGGTCGATACCGCTGGCCTGTTCCTGAGTGGCTAGGGATATCTCGGTGGTCAGACTGCTGATGGCGTGGGCCGCCCCCACGGCGCCCACCAACTGCCGATTGATGTCGAGAGACAGGTTTTCGCCATTCCTTGTCAGATCCAGCGAGGTTTTGGTCAGGTTTTCAGTTTGTTTGGCCGCGTCGGTAGAGCGGGAGGCCAGGCTGCGAATTTCGTCGGTCAGATTGCGGAAATCATTACCAGCTCCTTCGACATGGGCCGCTTCGATGGCCGCGTTGACTCCAAGCAGATTGGAGAACATGGCCACATCTTCAAGGTCTTGGATCAGGTACTCGAAGTCTTCCCGCAGCTTGTCAGCCTCGCCCCCTTCGCCCAACGAGATCTGCTTACTGAACGCTCGCATTCCCTTGGCGGTCTCGGTACAGCGCTGACCAAGCTTACGAATCTCCTGGGCCACGACGCCAAACCCACCAGCCGAGGTGCGGATGCGCACCGCCTTGTCGATGGCGCTGGTAGAGAGGGCGCCGGTCTCTTTGGCGATGCTGTCGATCTCCTGGGCGATCACGGTGGTATTGTCGGCCGCTTCACGGATTTTGGCCATGGCCGCCAGCATCTGCTCCATGGCCTGCTGGGCCTGCTCCATTGATTGTGCGGCGTTGTGGGCATTCTGGTTGGCCTGGGAGGTTTTGCCGGAGCTGGTGGCGGCGTTGGCGGCGATCTGTTCGAGACTGCCGGAGGTATCAGCCAACTGGCTACTCTGATCGGCAGCACCATCTGATACCGCTGCGCTTGAAGCGGAGATTTGTTGGCCGACCCGTGACACCAGGTCAACGGTGTCGGATACATGGGCGATCGCTTCATGCAACGCCTCGGCGGTGGTGTTCATCGCTTTGCGGATGGCGGCGTGGTCGCCATGGTATTTTCCGCGCATCCGGGCTGAGAGGTCGTAGTCGGCCAGACGGGCCAAGACGGTACTGGCCTCATTAACCGGGTCCAGCACTGCATCCAGGGTGCTGTTCATGCCCCGGATCAGCTCTTTCCAGATCCCTTCGTAGTCCCAGTCGTTGCCGCGGGTCTTCAGGTTGCCCTGGCGCACCGAGTCGGTCAGATTGGTGGTCTCTTTATGCATGCCGTACAGGATCGCCAACAGGGTGTTGATGTTCTGCTTGATCTGGTTGTACTCACCCTGGTAGTCGTCGATCACAAAGGGAGGGATCTGGCCATGGGCAATCTCGTTCAGGGCGCTGCCGGCCAGCCGCATCGGCGCGATCAGCGAGTCCAGCATCCGGTTGATCAGCAAAAGCAACTCGGCATCCTGCTGCGTCTGACCACTGGTACTGCAGCGTTCGTCAAGCCGTCCGGCGGTCATCGCCTCTGCCACTCGCTGGATCTCCTGCAGTGTGGTTGCCTGTCCATGCTGTTCGCTCATCGACATCCTCCCGGTTCAAGATTCACTACATGACAGACAGCAGCCAGCGCCTGGGGCATAGCGGCTGCGACCTCGGGGGTCATCGCCCCGCCCAGCTGATCAAAACAACGTCCTTCCACTCCCACCAGCAGCACCTGGCGGGGCATCCGTTCAGGATAGAGGGCCTGACCGATGTCGATGGTATCCTTGAGGCCGATGCCGTGGGCAGAGATGGCGCTGCCGCCGATGGCGGGCAACTGCTCCCAGGGCAGGCAGTGTACAGTGCCGGGTGGGGTGCCAAACTGCACGGCATCAACCACTACCAGCAGCTCTTCCTGCCCGGTCAAGAGCTCCAGCAGGGCAATGCCGCCCACACCGCAGAACTCTATCCGTACCGTTGTCGGCAACCGTTCGGCTTGCAACAATCGGTAGATTTCATAGCCAACGGCATCATCGGCAACCAGCTCATTGCCGATACAGATTACCAGCGCTCGGTTGCCGTTCACTGGCTGCAGGTCTTGATCCTGCAGACCGGCCCGGTTTCGAGGATTTCAGACTTGACCGGTCGGTGCATCAACTCGTTGACGATGCCGTCGAAATAGGAGTGGAATAGTCGGCAGGTCGCCCTGCCAACCGGTTTTTCACGTAGTCGGCAGACCTCGCGCAGGGCACAGCGGCCGAAGGTGACCTCGGCAGAGCCGTCCGGCTGCAGGGTCGTTGTGATATCGAATCCGGCCTGCATCCGTTTGGACAGCAGTTCCAGCACCTGCTCCAGCGACGGGTTGTCAAGATGGAGTGGCAGCTTGTGGGCCATGGCACGGCCGGCAATCCTGCCCACCGGTGCCGTGGCGCCACCCATGATGTTGTCGATGGTGTTGGCAAAGCTGCCGATTAGGAAGGCCACTTCGGCAAAGGCCTTCTGATGATCGTCCGGTGTGACCTGCAGTGCGTTGTCGTCGGTCATAGGAATTTCCCCATCCGCTTGCTGAACTCACGGTCGCGGTAGAAGTTTTTCACCTGATGGTAGTTGGCATGGGTGATCGCCCCGGAGGGACAGATGTAGGCGCAGGAGAGGCAGGCGATGCAGTCATCGGCATGCTTGACCACGCAGAGCCGCTTGTCCTCGTCGAATTCAAAGACCTTGGTCGGGCAGATATCCACGCACATCTCGCAGCCGCGGCAGGCCTGTTCATGCACGTTGATCTCGACAGTTGACACAGTGGTCACGGCTACCTCCGGATGGTCCTGACGGGGTCACCGCCACGGTTGATGGTTACTTCCAGCGGCATGGCACCAACCGCATGGGTGGCGCACGAAAGGCAGGGGTCATAGCAGCGGATGCTGAATTCAATGGCGTTCAGTAATGCCTGGTCATTGGACTTGCCGATCACGTGGGATTGGGCGGCCTGCTCCACCGAGCGGTTGATGATGGCGTAGTTTTGCTGGGTGGCGACAATCAGGTTTGCGGCCCGCACTACACCGCTTTCGTCGATCTCGTAGTCGTGAATCAAGGTGCCGCGCGGCGCTTCAGCGTGGCCCACGCCGCGTCCTCCCTGAAACTTGACCGGGATACGGGTCTCACCGTTTACCGCCGGGTCGGCCAGGATGTCGCGGGCCCGCTCCACGGCCCAGATCAGCTCCACCAGTTTGGCATAGGCCTGGAACAGGGTCACATGGCAGGGGGCGCCGCCCAACTTGGCCATCTCTTCCCGTTCGCGGTTGGCCCACTCGGTGTTGAACTGCTTGATGGCATTGATCCGCGCCAGTGGGCCGACCCGGTAGTCGTGGAGCTGCCCGCCCTGCTTGAAGCTGACCTGTTTCATGTAGGACCAGTCCAGCACCGATTCAACTACGTACTGGTCATAGTCCTGTACCGGAAACTCGGCCTGCAGCATGCCACGCTCATCAACAACCCGAATGTTGCCTTCAATCAGCGAAATCCGCTCATCCAGCACGGTGCCCATGCTCCACGACGGGGTAACCCAGTCGGCCAGCATGGCCGGGTGCTTATCGATCATGGTCATTACCAGTTGCTTGACCACCGGCGCCAGTTCCTGTGCCAGTCCGATCCCTTCGGTTACCAGCCCTTCAAGCTGGGCCCGTTTTTCGCTGTCCAGCACAAAGGTGATACCACCGGCCACCGAGGTGACCGGATGGGTGCCGCGGCCGCCGACGATCTCGTTGATCCGCTGGCCGATGGTTCGAATCCGCAGCGCCTTTTTGGCGACCTCGGGATTGGCCTGAACGATCCCTACCACGTTACGAATGGCAGGGTCAGCATCCAGCCCCAATACCAGATCCGGCCCTTGCAACACGAACAGAGACAGGGAGTGGGAGTGGATGATGTGGCCCATATACATCAATTCCCGCAGCAGCATGGCAGCCGGTGGAGCTTTAACGCCGCAGGCGTGGTCCAGTGCGTTGGAGGCGGCGATATGGTGTGCCGTGGGGCAGACGCCGCAGATTCGGGCGGTGATATGGGGCATCCGGTTGGCCTCCATCCCTACCAGGATCTTTTCAAAGCCGCGCAGCTCATTCACCACCAAGCCGGCATTCTCCATGCTGCCGTCTTCCGTCAGGTTGATGAACACCTTGGCATGGCCTTCAATGCGGGTAACCGGATCGATGCGAATGGTTCTCGTCGTGCCTGTTTGTTGTTGCATCTGCATGGTGTGCTCCCCTAGCCGTGGGTGGCTTCGTAATCTTCATCCGCCTCGTTGATCCATTTTTTGATCAGGAAGGTCGGTTTCTCGCCGATCATGGAGGTGGCCATGGTGTAGGAATAGTGCGACTTGGAGTTCTTTTCGATCTCCTTGACGATCTCGTTCTGCTCAATCTTGGTCATCCGTGACATCCGTTCGGCAATCTCGGTGCGGATATCGCGATTCGGTTCGGACAGAATCTGCATCGTGGCCCCGGCGCAGCCGGTGCACGGCACGCCGTTGGTCGGGCAGGGAGAGAGGCAGCGGTCGATGGTGGCTGAACCCATGCAGATGTAGCCCTGGGACAGGAAGCAGAGTTCAGGGTCGGGGATGCCGTCGGTGTGCTGCCTGATCTCAGCCACATCGGACTTTTTCATCTGGCGCTTGCACTTGGCGCAGACCGACTCCTTGGTGGCCTTGGGGATACGCCCTTCCAAGAGCGAGCGCAGTGCATCAAAGATATAGGTCGGGTGGGGCGGACAGCCCGCCAGGTACAGATCAACATCGATCACCTGATCGATCGGGGTGACCCGCGGCTCCAACGGCGAGACCTCGCTGCTGGGAGGTTGGTGCGGGGTGGTGGTCTTGTTGTTGAGGTAGACCGCACTGGCGATCTCTTCCTTGGTATGTACGTTGCCGGCCCCGGCCGGGCCGCCGAACACGGCGCAGGAACCCCAGGCGATGATCAGGTCGCAGCTTTCGCGCATTGCCTCGGCGGCATGGCGGTCATGCTCGTTGCGGATGGCACCGGAGACCAGCCCGATCTTGGCGGGCGGATAGTCTTTCACATCGGTCAGTACCGGGCAGCGCTGGATCGTGACCGATTCCAGCACCGTCATGATCTTTTCATGCAGGTCGACGATGGCGATATGACAGCCGGAGCAGTCGGAAAGCCATTCGGTGTTGATGGTTACCGGTTCGGCACTCATGCGCCACCTCCAGCCCTGCGGACAGTTAGCTTTTTCATGCAGGCGTTCTCACCGGCATGGATGATCTCCAGAGTGCCGTCGGCCCCCATGATGTTCTGCATCGCACCGGCGAAAAAGCCGTTCATCATGGTGCAGAGCGAGCCTTTCTGGGCATGGCCAAAACGGAACAGCGACTGGCGGATCATGCAATCACGGAAGACCAGGGTGATGTCGCGGCCGTCGTCCGATTCCATCACCATCTGCGGACGGTCATGGGTCTTGAACGGCTCGAACAGCCAAAGGAAGCCGTTTTGCACCAGCACTTCGCGGGTGGCTTCCAGGGCCTGTTCCAGGTTGTCGGTCTTGGGGATGTTGTTGGAAAGGCTGATGCCGAGGTTTTTTCCTGCCAGGTAGGAGATGTTGCTGGCCGACTCACCGACGGCCTCCTCCATACCGCTGGCAATGGCCCCGAGGAAGACCATCGCCTCTTGCAGGGCGAGGCGTAGATCAGGAAACGTGGCTTCGTTGACAGATTCCGTCGAGGTCATGCAACCTCCTCTGTTTTCATACTTTTCTTGAGTTAAGTACTGCTGGATTGTAAAACAATCACTTGTCAAAACCAAGTTCTATTTTGAGTCTTCGCAAGTAACATTCGCACTGTAGCGGCCGGTACAAGAGTCTGCGAATCAGATTTCTAGGCATTCGGTACCTTGCGGTCCAGCGAGCGGTACTGGATCGCCTCGGCCAAGTGGGGTTCGCGGATTGTCTCTGAACCAGCCAGATCAGCTATGGTGCGTGCCACTTTGAGGATGCGAGTATAGCTGCGGGCCGAGAAGCCCAGTTTGTCGCCGGCCAGTTCCAGCATCCGGTGTCCGGCCAGGTCCAGCTCGCAGTGCTTGCGGATCAGCCGTGAATTCATCTGGGCGTTGCAGTGCACCTTGCTGCCGCTGAAGCGTTGCTGCTGGATGCTGCGTGCCTGCACGACGCGACCGGAGATGGCGCTGGAGTCTTCGCCGTCGCGGCGGTCGGAGAGGTCGCGGTAGGCCACTGCCGGCACCTCGACATGCAGGTCGATCCGGTCCAAAAGCGGACCAGAGATGCGGGAGCGGTAGCGTTTGATGGCTAAGGGGGTGCAGGAACAGCTGTGGGCAGGATCACCCAGATAGCCGCAGGGGCAGGGGTTCATGGCGGCCACCAGCATCACCCGGGCCGGATAGGTCAGCGATTGCAGGGCTCGCGAGATGGTGACCCGGCCATCTTCCAGCGGCTGGCGTAGCACCTCCAGGGCGTGTTTCTTGAACTCCGGCAGTTCATCCAGAAACAGCACCCCGTTGTGGGCCAGGGAGACCTCGCCCGGCTTGGGGGAGGTGCCGCCGCCGATCAGGCCGACGTCAGATATCGTGTGATGGGGGGCTCTGAAGGGGCGTTGCGTCACCAGCGCGGTGCCGTTATCCAGCAGGCCACTGACGCTAAAGATAGCGGTGGTCTCGATCGCCTCGTCAAAGCCCATGCCCGGCAGGATCGAAGGGATACGGCGGGCCAGCATGGTCTTGCCGGAGCCGGGTGGTCCGATCATCAGCAGGTTGTGACCACCGGCCGCCGCCACCTCGATGGCCCGTTTGGCATGCTCCTGACCGCGCACCTCGCCAAAGTCATCGCTATGGTCGTCTACCCGCTGGAACAATTGGGCCAGGTCAAGCTGGTGCGGCGTCAGCTGCTGTTCGCCCCGCAGGAACTGCACCACCTCGGCCAGGGTTGCGGCCGGCACCACCTCGATGCCTGCCACTACGGCGGCTTCCGGGGCATTTTCCGGCGGCAGCACCACACCGGTCAGGCCGGCCTGTTTGGCGGCCACTGCCACCGGCAGGCTGCCGCGCACCGGCTTGAGCGAGCCGTCCAGCGACAACTCACCCACCAGCAGGTACTGGTTCAGGCGCTCGCCGCTGATTACGCCAGTGGCAGCCAGGATGCCGATCGAGATCGGCAGGTCAAAGGCGGCGCCTTCCTTCTTGATGTCGGCCGGTGCCAGGTTGGCGGTGATCCGTCGGGCCGGAAATTCGTAGCCGGCGTTCTTGAGGGCGGCCTTGACCCGGTCTTTACTCTCCTTGACCGCGCCATCCGGCAGCCCCACCGTGGCGAACTGGGGCAGCCCGGCGGCGATATCCACCTCCACGTCCACCAGGATCGCCTCGATCCCCACCACCGTTGCGCTCAGCACCTTTGCCAGCATCGTGTCACCTCAATGTGTATGCAACTAGGGTGATCCGCCGTGTTATCGCGTCGAGGCCGACGCGATAACGCCGGGATCGGCGCGAAGGCGCGGCGGTCTACGAAAGCATGATAAAGCCCATCTGGCGGCCGGTCTCGCCCCCATCCCTGCGATAGGAAAAATAGAGCTCTTTGTGACAACAGACGCAGGCGCCGGCGGTCTGGATGGCTGCGATCGGCAGGCCGGCCTCTTCAAGCTGCAGTCGATTGGCCAGTGCCAAGTCAAGACGCCAGTGGCCGGGGCTGGTGGCCTCCGCCACCGGTTCCCAGGGGGTACCGTTTTTGTCAAAACTGTCTTTTACCGGCTGGTCCACCTCGTAGCAGCAGGGGGCGATGCAGGGGCCGATGGCGGCCAGCATATCCTGTGGCTTGCTGTCGAACAGACGCTGCATGCCGCTGATGGCCTGTGCGGTAATCCGGGCTGCAGTCCCCTGCCAGCCGGCATGCACCGCCGCTACCACCCGCTTGACCGGGTCGCAGAGCAGGATCGGCACGCAGTCGGCAACGGTGACCCCGATCATCACGCCGGGCTGGTTGGTGATGATGGCGTCGCATTCCAGGGAGAGATAGTGTGAGTAGTCGTCATTGGGCTCGTCGATCACCAGGATGTCGCTGCCGTGGGTCTGGCGGACCGTGACCAGCTTTTCCAGGGTCAGGCCGAAGGCGCGCAGCAGGATGCTGCGGTTGCCCTCTACGTTGTGGGGGGCGTCATCGGTGGTGGTGCCCAGGTTCAGTGAGTTGTAGGGGGGACGTGAAACACCCTCGTGGCGGGTGGTAA
>Ga0209016_1001606_pt1 | contig 17495 bp, 11 predicted proteins | sample EPASupsiteSAE305_FD_187265 | JGI IMG/M metagenome (GOLD analysis project Ga0209016, IMG submission 187265) | Bioremediated contaminated groundwater microbial communities from EPA Superfund site, New Mexico - SAE3-05 (SPAdes) (version 2) | ecosystem: Environmental > Aquatic > Deep subsurface >...
GGGCCGGTGGCGTTGACCGCCATGCCGGAAATGCCGGCGGCACGCGCCCTCTCCGCGGCGGACGCTGCCTGGTCCGCCATCAGCTGAAGGTGATTGTGCGCGTCGAAAAGCACGGCTATTTTTTTTCTGTCGGGGCCGCCGAAGACAGTTTCTCAACCAGATAGCAGCTGCCCTTGTAGACTTTGGTCACGCTCATGTCCTTTTCCCTGCCCTGCACCAGGGAGGGGTTGGAGAGGCTCCAGTAGTCCGGGTTGCGGTGCCAGGCGCGCAGCCAGCGCTGTTTTGTGATGGGGTTGTAGTACGGTTCCACGTCAAACTTGGCGTTGCACTTGGTGCAGTAGCAGTCCACATAGGTGCCTACGGTCTCTATCGCAACCATTTCCCCGTCTTTGCAAATCGGGCACGGATTGGGCATTTTGCGGAATTTCACGCCCGCCGGTGTTTCATTGTCGGTCATAATCACTCTCCGTTCTTCTGTCTGTCTTTTTTCGCCTGCACGGCCGCTTCGGCTTTCTGCTGTGTCATGCGGGCCTTCCTGTCAAAAATGTGGCGCATCACTGAATTCGTCTTTAGTTCCTGCCGCAGCGTTTCCTTCTGCAGCTTCCGGTAGGAATCCACCCGCGCGGGCTCCACTTCACTCCTCTCCGCGGCGGCTCTCACGGCGCAGCCGGGTTCAGTGTCGTGGCGGCAGTCGGTGAACTTGCATCGAAGGGCCAGTTCGTCAAGGTCGGCGAAGGACGCTTCTATGCCGGCGCTGTCCTGCACTAGGCCGAATTCCCTTATTCCGGGGGTGTCTATTATGGCGGCCCCGTCCGGCAGAAAAAACATTTGCCGGGAGGTCGTGGTATGCCTGCCGCGCTTGTCATATCCGCGCACCGCGCCGGTCTTCATGATCTCCCGGCCCATCAGCCGGTTTACCAGCGTGCTTTTGCCCGCTCCCGAAACGCCTATGAAACAGGAAATGGTTCCCTCGCGGAAAAAGGCCCTGACTGGTTCAATCCCGTCGCCCGTTTCCCCGTTGACCGCGAAGAACGGCACGTCGGCGCCGAGAGTGGCCGCCTCGGCGGAAGAGGTTTTGAGCTTTTCCGGCGGGACAAGGTCTTTTTTTGTCATCAGGACGACGGCCCGGGCCCCGCCCTCTTTTATCGCGCTTATCATGCGCTCGATTCTGCGCAGGTTGAAGTCCCCGTCCAGAGCGGTGGTTATGAAAACGGTGTCTATGTTTGCCGCCATTATCTGGCGGTGAATTTTTTCCCCCGCCGCCTTGCGGGCGAGAATGGTTGTCCTTGGCAGTATTTTCTCTATGGTGAGGCGGCCCGTTCCGGCCTGGGAGACCAGAACCCTGTCCCCCACCGTTGGAAAATCTTCCGGGGAACGCGCAGCGTGGACCAGCTTGCCTGAAACCTTGGCCGGAAACTCCTTCCCGCCGGACAGCACAAGATACGCTTCCCTGTGGTGTGCTGTCACAAGGGCCGAGGAATGGGCGTTTTCGTTCGCTTCCGGTATTGTCATCGGATTTGACCAGTATATCATATGCGCCCCCTCCCCCGCTCGCCGTAGGGCCGCGTAATATTCCGGGCCGCTAAATGTGTATAATAATATTGATGAAACTCCACCGCGAGAAGTTACTTTCTGCCGCTTTGTCCTTGTTTTGCCTTTCCGGCGCGGTTAGCGCCCAGAATCTTGCCGTGGCGCCAAACGCCGCCGACTTTGAAAACGAAACTGCCCGTCTTAGGGCCTCGGCTTCGGCTCCTTCCCGCTTTGGCCTGATTCCGTCACCAGTTGACCACTCTCATCTCACTAATGCCTCCCGGGCCGCATACCGGGCCACTTATCCGGCGCTTTACGACCTTCGCAAGCTTGGCCGGGTCACGCCTGTCCAGGACCAGCTTTCCTGCGGCTCGTGCTGGTCTTTCGCCGCAATGGCTTCGCTTGAATCGGGGCAGCTTCCCGCGCACAACTGGAAGTTTTCAGAAAACAATCTCAAGAATACCCACGGCTTCGACTGGGGACCCTGCGCCGGAGGCAATTACGACATGGCCGCGGCCTACCTTACCCGCTGGTCCGGACCGGTGGCGGCGACTTCCGACCCTTACAACCCTTACATTTCAACCTCTCCCGTCCTCTCTCCTCTCCGTCATATCCAGAATTTTCACGTCCTGCCCGCAAAGGCGAGCGCGCTGGACAACGATGCCATAAAGTGGGCCGTCACCAATTACGGCGGGGTATATGTCTCCTTCTACATGGATGAGGCCTCGTCTTACTATAACCCCAATACCTACGCCTACAATTACACCGGCACCGCGTCCACCAACCATGCCGTGACCATAGTGGGCTGGAATGACAATTATTCCAGGCTTAATTTCGCCACCACTCCGGCCGGCAACGGGGCCTATATAGTCAAGAACAGCTGGGGTACCTCCTGGGGTGACAGCGGCTACATGTACGTTTCCTACTACGACGCCAAAATGGGCAGCAAAAGTTCCGCCGTTTTTTACAATGCCGAGGATACCACCAACTATAACCGTATGTACATCTATGACCGGTTCGGGTATGTCTCTTCCTATGGCTATGGCACCCTGACGGCTTCCGGCGCGAATATTTTCACGGCGCAGGAGGCCTCAAGCCTTGTGGCGGCCGGCATTTACACCACCGATGCAAACACCTCTTACACCATCACCGTAACCACAGGAGTGGGAACAACGCCTGCTTCCGGCACGCTGGCCTCCACGACAAGCGGGACACTTCCGAACGCCGGGTATCATACCATAGCCCTTTCCTCTCCAGTGTCGCTCGCGCAGGGCGACCGTTTCGCCGTCATAGTGGCGTATGCCAACACTTCCTACACTTATCCGGTTCCAGTTTCCCGTGCGATATCCAATTATTCAAGCGCGGCCACCGGCGTGCCCGGGCGCAGCTTTATAAGCCTGAACCAGACTTCCTGGACCGACATTACTTCGGCGGACAGCAGTGCCACCGTTGCAATAAGGGCGTTCACCGTGGGGGCTGTTTCCCCCCCGCTGAACATCAAGGCATATCCCAATCCGTGGAAGCCCGGCACCGGCGGCACTCATGACGCTGCTGGCATTACCTTCAGCGGCATACCCGGCGCGGCCACCATAGACATTTATACCGTCAGCGGCGAACTCGTCCGCACAATCCGCATTTCCGATTCCGCCGGCGGCGTGGCCGTTTGGGACGGACAGCGCGACAGCGGCGGCAAGGCCGGCAGCGGCATTTATCTGGCGGCGGTTAAAATAGCCACGGGCGGTTCAAAGACCATGAAGCTGGCGGTGGAGAGATGAGATACTCTGAAACCCGCTTCCAGTTTCCATATGCTGCCGCAAACGGCGCTTTCTGCTATTCCCTGCGAAAGAAAACTTTGGGACAGGCGCTTGCTCTTATTGCGCTCCTTGCGCTTTCGTCCCCCGTCCGCGCGGAGACCGTGGCCCAACTGGGAACACTGAAAGTAGGGCCCGACGCGCGCTCCGCCGGCATGGGCAATGCTGTTTCGGCCATAAAGGGCAACCCTTCCGGCTTCTTCCTCAATCCCTCGGCCCCGGCTTCCCAGCAGGAGTCTGTTTCAGTCAATTTGACGCAGGTCATGTGGCTTCAGGAGATAAAGTACAGCGCGGCCTCAATCTCGGCGCGCATCGGCTGGTTGGGGACTTTTTCCGCGGGTGGGCAGATGATGGACTATGGCAGCATTGGCTCGCTGGACAATACCGGGGCTCTGGATGGTTCGTTCCATCCCAAGGAAACCGTCATAACGGCCGGCTGGTCCCGCAGGTTTTTCGATTTCCTCGCGGTCGGCGCGAGCGGAAAGAGCATCTCCAGCAAGATAAGCTCCACGGCGCGCTCCACTGCCATAGACGCCGGATTCCAGGCTTCTTACGGCAGTTTTACGGCTGGCGGCGCGGTGCAGAACGTCGGCAAGGACATAAAATATAATCTGGAAAGCGAGGCTCTCCCCCGCATCTATAGGGGTGGCCTGGCCTTCTCCTCCGGGAAGATTACGCTTGCGGCAGAGGCGGTTTCCGAGAAAGGGCGCGACGCTTATTTCGCCGGCGGGGCGGAATACCTTCTGGACAATTTTTCCGAGACCGACATAGTGCTGCGCGGCGGATATACGACGGAAAGCCGCAAGTCCGGCAAATTCAACGGCATAACCGGCGGCGCGGGCATAGTTCAGTCCGGCTGGCGCTTCGATTACGCCTGCGCTCCGGTTGGCGAGCTCGGCACCACCCACCGCTTCACCTTCGCCCTGCGCATAGGTACGCCAAGACCCGCGGTTTCCACCCCTGTTTCCGAGGCGGATTTGGGGAAGGCCATCGGCGCGGACACGTCCGCCGAGGACATCCGTAAGCTGAAGGACCGCCGCGCGGAAACGGAGAAAACGCTCCGTTCCCTTCGGGGCGACGTCGAGCCCGCGCCGGAAAAGTCCGATCCGCAGCTTGAGATGGATATGCTCAAAAAGCGGAGCGCGGAGGCGGAAGAGTCCATAAAGGAAATAAAGGGCGAGGATTCCGCCGCCCCCATCCCCGCGGAAGGGCTTAAGACTCCCGCGCTTGTTCCCCAGGAAATGCTTCCTGAAGGGTGGAAGGGGAAATAGCCATGCTTCTCTGTTTGCTTAGAGCCTGTCTAAAGTCTCCATATTCGGTTGCAAACGGCGCTTTTGGCCTCTGCCTTCGCGTCGTTCAATTCGCATCCCTCTGCGAGGATGCTCGCCCCGCTCCGCTTTGTCAGAGTTCCAAACCCCCTTTTTTGCCGCGAAAGAGGAACTTTGGACAGGCTCTTAAGCTTTCCCTGGCCGGACTCTCGTGCGCGATGGCCCTGTGCTGTCCGTCTTGCGTTCTGGCCGAGGACGCCGAAGACGAGGACTATTCTTATGTGAGTTCCGGCTCGTCCTCGGACCCTGTTTCCGGGACCGTTCTGGTGAAAAAAGGCCAGGCACCCGCGAAGGCAGTGTCTTCCCCGGCGGCGGAAACAAAGGCCGGAATGGGCGTCTCCATCAATTCGACTTCCAAGGAGAGAACCCGCCAGTGGATGCTGGAACAGAAGTCCGGCAAGGCCGGTACTGCCGGGGATACCCAGCCCGGGGCCGGGAAGGCAAACATTTCTCAATCCAAGCTCAAGCCTTCTACGGAAAAAAGCTCCATTCCCCACCCTGAAGGCAACACCACGGACGCGCCCGCGGGTTTTGACGCCGAATTCCGCCAGACCAAGCGCACTCCCAGCGGACGGAAGGTCATCGGTCTCGACACGCGCGGGGAAAAATGGGAGAAAACGCAGAAAAAAACTCCGGTCAAACTTGAAAAGCCCGCTCCGGCGGTCAAGGCGGAGACCCCGTCTCCCGAAGACGGCGATATCGCCGTAGAACCTCTTGTTGACGCTACCGACGAAATAATGCAGACCACTCCCACGGCAAAGCCGCAGGCTGGTCAGGTCGGCAAGCTTAAGGCCTCCGCCGAAGAAGGGTCCGCAGAAGACCAGCAGGAAGAGGCCGCCGCCCCGGTGGTCAAGGCCGGGAAGGTCAAAGCAACCGCTTCAAAACAGGTTTCCAAAACCAGAAAGGGCAAGACTTCCGGCCCAGAACTCCTGCCGCTTCCGGAAGACCCGGATGGCGGCGCGTCCGCTTCAGGCAAGTTGTCCATGCGCAAGAGGAAAGTTTCGTCCGCTGAAAGCGCGGAGAGCGAGCCTTCCGCGAAGGACTCCTCCGCGTCTGCGGGGAACGCGTCGGAGCCTGTTTCCCTTTTTGACCAGAAGTTTGACGGGGATATGCCTCTTGCCGCTCAGCGCAAGGCCAGGAAATCATCCGGGAAGTAGGGGGTCCGCCGTAAATGGTGAGTCATGAGACGTGGCGCAGCCAGAGGGAGCATTTTCTCCGGTCGCTCAACGAGGCGACCGGCGGCGACTATTCCGCCATGCTTGGATGGGAGCGTTTCGTAAGAAAGCTCGGTTTCGGGCCGGAAATAGCGGTTGAAACAGCCGATTACTTCAAGGCGAATGGGATGGTCTGGCGGGCTTTCAACAATGTGGGCATTACCGCCAAAGGAGTGGAGGCGCTTGCCCTTCTGCAGGACAATCCTGACTATCTTTTCCCTGGGGAGGAGGAGATTGCCGCGGCGGAGCCGGAACCCGCGCCGCCTCCACCGCCGGAACATGTGGAAAAACCTCACGCGCACAAGTCCCATTCCCATTCACCGCATCCTGCTCCTCCACCGCCTCCACCGCCGGATTTCACCATGCCGGAGCCACCCGCCCCGGCTGCCCATGCCGCGCCAGCCATCAAGCGTCACGCCCTGCATATGTTCGTGAACGCCCTCGGACGGGAGATGGAGGACCTTTCCCTTGACGATTCCCTCAAGGCGGAACTTTTCGCCGAGCTGAAGACCATTGAAGTGCAGCTGGCTTCCCCCAATCCGAAGGCGGACATAATCAACATCTGCGTGGATTCGATAGCGGATATACTTTGCCAGTGCCCCGACAAAAAACTCGCCGGGGCGATTGTAACCCGCTTCCCCGGTCTTTTCAACCGCTGATTTGCCGGGCAGAAAAAACAACCCCGCCATCTTGCGGCGGGGTTGTTTGTCTGTCATATTCTCAGTCGTATCGGCGGCGGTTCGTCGTCCCGCCGTTTTTTCTTCTTCGACGACTGCGATATCTTTATTTCCAGTTTCGGCTTGTACTTCGTAAGCCCCGCCTCGGGGAAGTGGTCAATCTCCAGATTGCCTAGAGCGTTCTTGGTGTCGGAATGTCCTTCGCCCCCCGCGCCGGGATCGGTTTGCGGCTGTTCTGCCGGCTGCTGCTGTTCCTGCGGCGGCGCGGTAAAATCCTGCGGCGGTTTGAAATCGGCCGGTTCCATCGAAGCCGTAGGAAGCGCCTGCTGCTCCTGCGGAGGCTGCTGTGTGCCGTCCGGAAGAGGCTGGAACTGTGAGTCTGCAAACTGCGGGACACCCTCCCCCTCCGTCGGAGTGACGCCTTCCTGATATTGCTGTCCCTCTGGTGGCAGCTGGCCTTCCGTTCCGGGCGCAAATCCTTCCTGCGGAACCTGCTCCTGCGGAGGCTGTTGCCCTTCCTGCCAGCCTTCAACCGGAGCGAACTGAACGTTGCCTTCCTGAGGCGGCATCTGCCCTTCGGGGACCGGCTGCCCTTCCTGATACTGCTGTTCTTCGGGCAATTGGCCTTCCATTCCGGGCGTAAATCCTTCCTGCGGGACCTGTTCCTGAGGAGGCTGCTGTCCTTCCTGCCAGCCTTCAACCGGAGCGAACTGAACGTCGCCTTCCTGAGGCGGCATCTGCCCTTCGGGGACCGGTTGACCTTCCTGATACTGCTGTTCTTCTGGCAATTGGCCTTCCATTCCGGGCGCAAACCCTTCCTGCGGGACCTGTTCCTGAGGAGGCTGCTGTCCTTCCTGCCAGCCTTCAACCGGAGCGAACTGAACATCGCCTTCCTGAGGCGGCATCTGACCTTCGGGGGCCGGTTGACCTTCCTGATACTGCTGCCCTTCGGGCAATTGGCCTTCCATTCCGGGCGCAAACCCTTCCTGCGGGACCTGTTCCGGGGGCTGCTCAAATTGCTGTTCGCCCTGAGACGGCGGCTGATTTTCCAGAGGCTGGGCCTGCAATGCGGGCATTTCCTGCGGAGAAAGGGGCGTCGGTTCCAGCCTCATCGGTTCCCTCGGGGGCGTCATGCGCGGCGGCGTGGGCTGGCCGCCCTGCGGCGGGGGCGGCACCGGCGGCAGCGGCATGGGAGACATCGCCGGAGCCGCGGATTGCTCCACCTGAGAGGGCAATGGTATTTCCTGTATGGGTTCCGGCTGGAGCGCTTGCTCTGCCTGTTCCAGCGGCTGTTCCTGCGTGGACGCGGGTGTTTCGGTGAACTGGATGTCTCCGTCATCCTGCGGGGCTGAGTGTTCAGCCTTTTTATGCTTGCGCTTCTTTATGAAAAATACCCCCGCGGCCGCCATTCCGCCCAATGCCAGCAGCGCGAAAACAATGCCAAGGATGAAGCCGTAGCCGCCAGATTTGGCTTTTTTCTCCGGCGCGACCGGTTCTTCAACCTGAACGGATGCCTGCGAGGTAGCTGACGGCGCCAGAGTGTTCTGTGTCGCCGAGGCGATTTCCGCGGCCGAGGCGGGCCCGACACCGGTAACTTTCCACAGTCTGACCGCGCCGTCCTGTCCCCCAGTGGCTATGTAGCCTCCGTCCGGCGACCAGGCCACCGCCACCGCCTGTCCCTTATGGGAGAGGAATTCTGAAATTTTCTCGGCCGGGAGTATCCGGTAAACCCGCAGGGCCCCGTCTCCGCTGACTCCTGCCACCAGCTTGGAGTCAGGGGACAGCGCCGCGCCGTAGAAGCGCGTGGTGCCGCGGAAAAAGCCTATTTCCGTCCTGTCGGACAGGCGGAACACGCGGAGGCTTCTGTCGGCCGAGGCCGTGGCCGCCAGCTGTCCGTTCGCTGAAAGCATGCAGGAAAATATCTCCCCTTCGTTGCCTGTCAGCTTGCCAAGTTCCGTGCCGGAGCGGGGGTCGAATATCCTTGCGTCCTGTGCTGACCCGGCAACCGCCAGCATGTTTCCAGAAAAAGAGAGCGAGAAAATTTGTTTCATTGCTCCCGGGAATGTTTTTATCGGCGCAAGTTCCGGCAGCCGGAGAACGGAAACGGCTTTCTGTCCTCCGAGGGCTAGCAGGTCTTTCCCCTGCGACGCGGCCAGCGGGCCAATCGTTCCGAGGTCGTCCTCCACCGTTTTCACCGGCTTGGAGTTCTCCATATCCCAGATGATGAGCCGCTCTCCCCTGGCGGAGGAAAAAAGGGTGTTTCCCACGAATACAACCGAAGTGACCGGGGCCTTGTGCCCCCGCAGCAGCCTGAGGAACTTTCCTTCAGCCACATCCCATACCACCACGTTTTTGTCCTGCCCGGCGGAAGCCAGATATCTGCCGTCTTCGGAGAAGGAGAGGCTCCACACCCACCCCGAATGCTGGGCCAGCGTGACCGGGGTATTCGAAATTTTCTGGGCGCGGCAGGGGTTTGGAAGCAACAGCGCCGAAAACAGGAGGATTTTGAAGTTCATAAATGTTTTTTCCCTTTTACTGCTGCCCCTTCTTTTTAAGGGGAAGTATTGCCGCCCTCAGTTCAGCTACGGAAGAATACCGTTTCGCCGGGTCCTGTTCGAGGCATTTGGAAATAATCTCTTCCGCCAGCGGATCGGCCTTGGGGAGAATATCTTTGAGCTTCACGTAAGTTTTCCCCATCTTCTGCGCCTGAAAATCCGGGCCCGGGAAGGGCCATTTCCCGGTCAGCATTTCATAAATGGTTACGCCGAGGGCATAGATGTCCGTCCGCTGGTCGTACTGTCCCGTCGCCTGCTCGGGAGCCATGTACGCGGCCGTGCCGGATATGTCTTCGTGGTCCGCGTCGCGCATCGGCGTTGCTATGCCGAAGTCCATGACGCGCACCATGCCGTCCTTGCCTATCATTATGTTGGACGGCTTCAAATCTCGATGGACTACCCCGTTTGAATGGGCGTATTCCAGCGCGTTTATGACGTGCTTGGCTATGCTGGCCGTTTCCTGAAGAGACAGCTTGCCGTACTGGGCCAGTATGGAGGTCAGGGTTCTGCCTTCGACCAGTTCGAAAACGAGGTAGATTCCGTTGTCGTCCAGAATCGTGTAAATGTCCACGATGTTGGGATGCTTAAGGGCCGCGGTTATCTTCGCTTCGCGTATGAAGCGGATGCGCTCGGCCGAGTCGCGGCTTATTTCATCCCGCATTTTTTTAAGGGCGAAATGTTTTCCTATCAGCACGTCCTCCGCTTCGTAAACACGGGACATTCCGCCGTGCCCTATTTCCCGTATAATCCGGTATTTGCCGCCGATGAGGGCTATCGTCAGGTCCGGGGGCAGGCCTTGCCCGGACGGCTTGCGGAGAGCGGGTATCTCCGGCGGGTTGCTCTTTGAATTGTGGAGATTGATGGAGGCTTCCTGCCTGAAAGCCTCCTTCGGGGCGTAATCGCGCGGGGCCGTTCTGGTTGTTTCAGGCCGCATTTCTATGGGTTTCAGGGTGATGGGCTTGGCGGCGGATGAAGCGGGGGCCGCCTTCACCGGCGGCATCTTGATTTCCTGCGAGGAGGCCTTGCCTTTTCCGGAAAGGGCGGCTTCCCGTTCCGCCTCCCTTTCGAGCCTCTCGTTTTCCTTCCGTATCAGGTTTATCACCATCACCGCCAGTATGACGATGAGGAGCAGCATGACCGCGAGTATTTCGAGGTTGCGGGTGGTAACCTGTCCCAGCATGTTGTCCGAAAGCCGCTGGAGCGAGGAGGAAATCTCCCCCGATATGTTTGAGGAGGAGGAATGCACTGCCTGAGCGTTCTCGGCTTTAAGCGGGGCGGTCGGTTTTGCCTGATTCTCGGCGGAAGACGCTGTTTCCTGCGCCGGGACCGGCCCGCAGAACAGCATGAAAAAACCCGCGAAGGCGAGCAACGTCACGCGAAAGGTGGTCAGTATCGTCCCGCAGCACATGAATATATAAATATTACGCGCAAAGGAAAGCTTTGTCAACAATTGATTTGCGGGCCTTGTCCGCGTCAGCGGTTGCGGCGCGCCGGGGCATGTTCAGTCTTGTGGGGGATGAAGGCGCTGAGCACAGTTCCGCCCGCAGGACCCTGCATCACGCTGAATCTGCCCCCGGCGGAAAGCGTTCGTTCCCTCATGGCGGCTATCCCGAGGGATTTCGGCGATGCCGCCTTGCCCCTGGATATGCCCTTGCCGTTGTCTTCCACCGATAGCTCGAAACCTTCGCGGGATGAGGACAGGGAGACATTTATGCGCGTGGCGGCGGAATGGGTTGCCGCGTTGTCCAGCGCTTCCTGTGCTATGCGGAAAATCCGGGTGGCGGTGTTGCGTCCGGCTTTCCTGTCAATGTCGCAGCGGCATTCTATGGCTATGCCGTGGAGATCCTGGTAATTTTCGCAGAGCCACCGGAGCGCGTCTTCCATGCCAAGGTCCTCCAGCACGGGCGGACGCAGGTTTTTCGCCAGCAGGGAGAGGTGGGTCATCGCCGCCCTGACGCGGGAATTTATTTCCTCAAGGCGCGGCGCCATCGTCCCGGAAGGCTTTTCTCCCTCCAATTCCCCGCCGAGCGCGCCCAGCTCGAAATTGACCCCCGCCAGCGTGGAGGCCAGTTCGTCATGAAGCTGGCGGGAAAGGGCGGCCCTCTCCTCTTCCCTTACCATTTCCACTTTCGCGTTGAGCGCCCTCAGGCACTGGTGGGAGCGTTCAAGCTCCATCTGGGCCTGCCTGAATTCCGTCATTTCCCACGCCGCGCAAAGAACCGTCTCCACCCGCGCGCTGGTGCCGAATTCCGGTACGAACATGACGTCATAATGCCGCGCTCCCTTGCGGGTCGGAACCTCGAAACCTTCCCTGCGGATTTTCCCGTCCGAAACAACGCCCCGCACGGCTTTTTCAATTCTCTCGCAGTACTGGGCGGGCACTCGGAGTTCCCGGCATGTCCGTCCGATAAGGTATTCCGGCCCCATGTCCGCTATGCCGCGCACCTGCGGGTTCGCGTAAAGTATCCGGCAGACGGGGTCCAGCCGTATGACAATATCCGGGGAATTGACCGCGAGGGCGCGGTAGCGCTCCTCACTTTCGGTCAGGGCGGCTTCGGCGTCCATACGGGAAAGAAGGTTGGCGAAAACGTCGGAAGACAGACGGAGCAGGCGCATGTCGTCCTCGTTCCACGACCTTTCCCTGCTCCTCATGCCGAAACCGTAAAAGCCTAGCATGCGTATGCCAGCCCGAAGAGGGACGTAAAGGACGGATTTTACTCCGGTCTCGCGCCACAGTCCGCGCTCTTCGGCCGCCTCCGGCGGCGCATCCTCCGTGCGCTGAAGGGCGATGAAACCCTTGTCCACAAGGGAGGAGACCGTCCATGTCATGCCTTGAAGGGGACGCCCCTCGGCTATCACCGGCTGATTTTTTCCATCCATGGTCCACGCGTAGGCGGAAGTGATGCGCGTCATGTTGCGGTTGAAGGTGTATATAGTGGCGGACTCCACCTCAAGAAAACTGGCTATGCCTTCCAAGGTGTTTTCAAGCGTTCTTCGTAGTGCAAGAGGCTTTATGGAAAGGAAACTGGCGGCTGTTTCCGCCATGAAATGCTCAAAAGCGATTGTTCTTCGCAGGACGGCTTCGGCCTTGTGCCGGGCTATCGTGCTGGCAAACGTTTCGGCCAGGAACCGCGTCAGAAGCACTTCGTCTTCGCTCCATGCCCTTTCGTGCCGGGAGGCCACCAGCATATGCCCCTGCAGATGCCCGTTGGCGGTCATGGCCGCGAGTATGGCGGACCTGAATCCCGCGGCGTACAGGGCGTTCGTAACCGGACCGCTGGAAGCTTCCGGGAAAGAGAGGGACGGCAGGATGAGAAGCCCGTCTTCACCCGGAATATCCGTGCTACACAGGCCTGATAGGATATCCGAGCCAGCTCCGCTCTCTTTCGAGCCGGAGCCGGGAAAAACGTAGCAGCGAGGCCTGTCGTCATGACTGGCAGGAGGGAGATGGAGTGAAACGTTGTCAGCCCCCGTGAACCTGGCCGCACCCTCAAGCGCCAGCCGGACCTCGTGGTCCATTTCGTCATCGCGCAGGTTCAGGAATCTGGTGGATACCGCTGAAACTATGCGGTTCATCTCCATTCGCAGGCGCAGCCTGTTCTCCGCCAGTTTGCCCTTGGTTATGTCCCTGCTGATTCCTCTGAAGCCCCTGAAATTGCCGTTTTTGTCCCGGACCGGCGTGGCGCTGGTCTGTATATACACGGTTCCGCCCGCCGGAGGCCGCATGCGGAATTCGGCCATGGCTATCGGTTCGCCTGATTCGGCGTGGCTGTTGTAGAGGTCCAGCAGGGCGGCTCGCTCGTCCTCGTCCATGAAATCGAAGAAGGACTTTCCCTTCAGGCTTTCGCAGTCAAGGCCGAGTATGGAGTTCGCGCGCTGGCTTGAGAAGAGGAAGGCGTGATGCTCGTCCGTTTCCCACACCCAGTCGCTGACCGCGTTTATTATGGCTTTGTAGGAAACGGCGCCTTCCGCGACGCCGAGAGACGGCAGTCCGTTCAGGGTTGAAGCGGGCTCCTGGGTATCATGGGTCGTGTTTCCGGTGGCGTCCTGTTTCGCGTGCTGTCTTCTTGCCATATCCGCCTTGCCCTCCGGGCGCGGGAAGAGTATTGGGAACGGCCTGTCTGCCGCGCAAAAAAACGACCGCATAACCCGCACGTCGGCCGTCGGTGCTCGGCGATATGACAGCATAACAGAAACCGGAAACGGAATCAAGGATTAGTTGGCTCTTTCCTAATAGATTACGGGCGGAGCGTTTGGGGTGAGAACGGTATAATGCAATGTGACTAAAATGACAGGCCCGTTTGTTTGTGATTATTGCTATAATCAGTTGGGCTTCGCTTGGGAAAAGGGGGGCCCCGTAATTCTCGGGGGAGGTAGAACAACTGATGAAACTCGCAAGTCTGGCCGCCGCAGCGGCAGTCGTTTTGTCTGCGGGGCGGCTGTGTGCGCTGGAAATACACGGGTCGAACGAATTCTCGTTCGCCTACGCCAATATAACGGGGACAGGCCGGGCCAGTTCCTCCCTTACCCAGGGATGGCGCTATCTGGACGTCCTGAACCTCAACACCGCCGGCAAGTACGCCGGATGGGACTACAACCTGTCGGTGGGCGGCAAAGCCACCGACGACCGACGCAACGACCCGGTAAACTTCTCCATGACCACGCTGTCGGGAAAAGTGACGAACGGGGAGCATACCCTGGGCGCGGGAGACGTTTTCGAGAACTTCTCCCAGTACACGATGAATACCTCGCTGAAGGGTTTTTCCTACAAGTTCGCGAAGCAGGGGGCACGCCTGCCGGAGGCCACGCTTATTTACGGCGCGGCCTATCCCCGCTGGGACAATTTCTACGGGGACTCCCGCACGGCTACCGCCAAACGCAACGGTTTCGGCGCCCGGCTGAAGTTCTCTCCCTTCGAGGAACTTGCAGTCGGCGGCAACGCGGTCCTTTCACGCGATACGAAGCGCGTCAACCCGACCGACACCCTTACCGACAACAACAACTACTCGATCGATTACGAGTGGAAGCCTATAGGCGGTTTGTCCGTAACGGGAGAAAGCTCCTGGGCGAACAATAATAACTACGCCGGAGGCGGGGCGGCGGGCGTGACGCAGAACGGGGCGGCGCACCGCATCGAGGTAGTGGGTGACGGCGGACCTTCACGCGTAACGCTCGAGGGAGAGCGCGTAGGCACCAATTACGCCACGACGCTGGGCGCGGCCACTGCGGACCGTCTGAAAGGAAAGGCGAAGTGGCGCTACAAGGTCAACAGGGACCTTTCCCTCAATACCGGCATGCTGTGGTTCCGCAACAACCTGCGCGGGCAGCTCGGCTTCACCACCAACACATACAAGCCGGAAATAGGCGCCACGCTCAAGCGTGTGTTCGGAAGGCAGTACTCCTCCGCGGACCTGAGTTACAAGTACGACCGCAAGACCGCCGGTCCCACCAACAGCGGCGACCACTACATCAACCTCAACTATAAGGACCGCTTTGCCGGGATAGACACGGACACCAACGCCGGCTTTACCACCTACAACACCTTCCCCAACACCCGCTCCGCGAGGGAGTTCCTGCTGAACACCACGCTGTCCGGGCGCAAGACCATGGGCTCCGCCATACTCAAACCGCAGCTCAGCGGCGGGTTCTGGCGCTCAAGGGACGAACTGGCCCTGACCACGGACAAGCAGTACGAGTACGCCGCCGGTCTAGGCCTGGAACTGCCGGAGTCCAATGTCACGACGGATATCCGCGCCGGGCAGAATCTTCTGCAGAAGCAGGTCGGAGACAATTCCTTCAAGTTCTTCGCCAACTGGAACATATACTACCGGCCGCAGTCGCTCAAGCAGTTCGGCGAGGTGATGCTGTTCGCAAGGGCGTTCCTCAACGACTTCGCGTACACCACGTCCGCCAAGAACTTCAGGGAGTCGGGCGTCACGCTCGGCCTCAATACTTCATTCTAGGAGGTAAGGGATTATGACAAAAATCTTCAAGTCGCTTGCTATGGCCTTGTGCGTCATGTCGGCGCTGGCCTGTTCCGCCCAGGCAAAGTGGTGGATATTCGGCAAATCCAACCAGGACGTGGGCCTGAAGTATGTTTATCTTAACGGAGTTTCCTTCGAGGAAACCGGCACGAAGCTGACCATGTACTCGGAAATGCTGTCCGAAGGCACGGCCAAGCTCAGCGGCAAGGCCTATGTCGGGCAGGGCAAGGTGGGTTCTGTCCGCGTAACCGTGGACAACAAGGAAAACTGGACCGACGCCAAGTTCAGCGATGACGGCGCGTTCGAATACCTGTTCAAGCCGGTTACTGGCAAGAACTACGTCATATACGTGGAAGTAACGGACACGGCCGGCAAGACCAACGACATCGAAGCCACCCGCAAGGAAGTTTCCGTCTCGCAGGAAGGCGTCCGCGCCGCGGTGCAGAAGTCCCTGGACGACATGGTCGCCGCCTACCAGAACCAGGACCCCGAGAAATTCATGCTCAACGTGGACGACGAGTTCGCGGGCGATTCAGTGAACCTCGACCGCGCCATTCGCAAGGATTTCTCCTTCTTTTCCAAGACCGAGATATCCTTCACCATCAATAACGTTCTTTCCGACAGCGCCGGAAAGGCCGTGGTCAATCTCAACTACCGCCGCTTCCTGATAAACAAGAAGGACGCCAAGTCCTATCAGGATTCAGGAACCACCCAAATGGTATTCAAAACCGGCGAGAAGGGCTTCCGCGTGTTCAGCATGAAAGTCCCCCTCCTCTTCGGCCTTTCCGACCAGTCCAACGTGGCTACCGGCGTGGTTAACCCCGGCGGCAATGCCACCACCATAGTGGTGGACGGCAGCGGCAACGTCAACGTGGTGCCCGTCAAGGAAGCCGCCAGCGGCGACGCCGCCGGTATTGAGACCGCCTCCATGACCGACGGCTGCGACGTGGCGTTCGACTTCGCGGGCGCGGAAGTGATAGCCAAGCAGTGCGGCCCCTACTTCTCTCCCGGCGAAAAGGGCGACATCACGTTCCACCTCTGCGTCGGCGGCGAAAACCTGGTGGGCAACCCGGCCGGAGGCGTGCAGATGGTGACCGGAACAATAGACAGCGTTACCACCGCCCCCTCGACCGGCTACGCCACGAGCTCGGCTGGCTGCAAGGTGGGCCAGCTTCTTGCCGTAAAGACCACCGGCGGCAAGTACGCTCTCTTCCAGATAACCTCCGAAACCGGCACCCATCCGAACACGGTGTTCAGTTTCAAATACCGTTACCCGGTGAGCGCGCAGTAAAGGGACGGACCATGTCCGCGGAATAAGATTGGGAACGAGCCTCCGCCCTTACGGCGGGGGCTCGCGTTTTATGGCGCCATCTTTATATTATCTGAGTGTCCGATTGCCGATTTGCGGGAGGCCATTGTGAAGAAATTTATTATTCCATTATTGCTTGTTTCGTCAGCCGCGCATGCAGCCCCGGATTGGGTGGACGACCAGAAACGCGCGGCGGCCTGCGAGGCCGACGGCCTTTACTGCGGTTTCGGCATGGCCGTGTTCGGCGAGGCCGAGGACAAGGCCGACTGCCTGCGCCTCGCGGAAAACGGGGCCTCCGCCGACCTCGCGCGACGGATATCCGTCCGCATCAGGGCTGAATGCGACAGTTCCTTCTCCCAGGACGCGGGCGGCGATACCGTGACGGCCCGCTCCGCCGTGATGTCCGTGTCGGACATAGAGATAACGGACGCCAAAAAGAAGACCTATACCGATTCCGCGCAGGCAACATGCTATGCCTTCGCCTCCGCTTCAAAAAAGAGCCTGCGCGAGCTGTATTCGGCGAAGGTATCGTCTTATCTGAAGGACATAAAGGCGGCTATGGCGGATGCCTCCGCCAGGGAGTCCTCCGGAGACCGGGACGGAGCTCTCGCCGCGTATCTTTCCGTCTATCCCCTGACAGACAAGCTGGAGCAGGCCCGTCTGGTTGCCCGCGTGGCCGGGGCGCAGCTTTCCGAAGCCCAGGATTTCGACCCCGCGCGTGTCCGGCTGGAGGTTGCCCGCCTTATAAACAAGCCTGTAGCCACCCTTGACGAGCTTGCCTGGCAGCTGGCCTTTATTCTCAAGGGGCAGGCAGGCAAATCGGCGGAAGTAGACCTTGCCCCCCTTGCCTATCAGGATAAGACCGTCACAACTCCGTTCTCCCGCTACTTTCACGGCATACTAAGGGCGGCGCTCGTGCAGACCGCCGGGTGGAAAGTGGACGATGAATACAAGGGCGGAATACATCCTGTCGGCGGCGAACAGCCGTCCCATTTAAAGGGCAATTACTGGCCCGGAACAGACAAGTACCGTTTTTCCGTATTCCTGATGGGGCCGGACGGCAGAATCTCGGCCAGCGCGCAGGTGC
>Ga0209016_1001607_pt1 | contig 17484 bp, 15 predicted proteins | sample EPASupsiteSAE305_FD_187265 | JGI IMG/M metagenome (GOLD analysis project Ga0209016, IMG submission 187265) | Bioremediated contaminated groundwater microbial communities from EPA Superfund site, New Mexico - SAE3-05 (SPAdes) (version 2) | ecosystem: Environmental > Aquatic > Deep subsurface >...
CCTTGGTGACGGGCGGGGTCGGCTATGTGATCGGCTCGCTATTCGGCGTCGGCATTCTGGGCACGATCCAGACGCTGATTACCTTCGACGGCACCCTCAGTTCCTGGTGGACCCGCATCGTGATCGGTGCGTTGCTATGCGCGTTCTGTCTGCTGCAGCGATTGATCGAGCGGCACGCAAAATCGACGCGGCGTCCCGGTGGCACCAGTGCGGTCGCAACCCCCGGCCGCGAGCGTGAGCGGGGGCCGGGCGGCGCCACGGCGCCCGATTCGCACGTGATCGGACGGGCGCCGGAGCAGGCGCTATAGCAGGAATGCTCAGCGGCCTGCCTCAGGAGGCGTCGAGTTCGCGTCCTTTGGTTTCCGGCAAGGTCAGCGCGGCGAGAATCACGACGCCATATGCCGCGGCGGCGAATACGCCGATCGCATGGCCGAGCGGCATGGTCTGCGAAACGTAGCCGATCAGGAAAGGAAACGTTGCGCCGACCGCCCGCCCGAAGTTGTAGCAGAACCCCTGACCGGAGCCGCGAATCCGGGTCGGGAACAGTTCGGTGAGGAACGCGCCCATGCCTGAAAAAATGCCGGACGCGCAGAAGCCGAGCGGGAAGCCAAGCACGAGCATGGTGAGGTTATCGAGCGGCAGTTGCGTATAGATCAGCGCGATCGCACACGAAGCCAGCGCGAATGCGATGAACGCGCGCTTGCGGCCGATTTTGTCGCTGACGTAAGCGCCGGTCAGATAGCCGCAGTACGAACCGACGATGACCACGCCCAGATAGCTGCCGGTGCCGATTACGCTCAGATGCCGCTCGGTTTTCAGATACGTCGGCAACCATGTGGTGACGGCGTAATAGCCGCCTTGCACGCCGGTCGCGAGAATGGATGCGCGCAAAGTCGTCCAGACGATATCGCCGCGGAAGATGTCGATCAGCGAAGGGCGCGTCTGTGCGGCGGCTTGCGCTTCTTTCTGCTGCCGATGCACCTCCGGCTCGTCGACGAAGCGGCGGATCCAGATCACGAACGGCGCCGGGGCGATGCCGATCGCGAACAGCACGCGCCACGCGTATTCGGCCGGTATCCATGAAAACACCGCCATAAACAGCAGCGTGGACACGCCCCAGCCGATCGCCCAGCCTGCCTGTACCAGGCCGACCGCCTTGCCGCGGTCACGCGGACGGATCACTTCGCCGATCAGTACCGCGCCCGCCGTCCATTCGCCGCCGAAGCCGAGCCCCATCAATCCGCGCGCCCATAGCAACTGCGAGAAGTTCTGCGCCAGCGCGCACGCCAGCGTGAACACCGCGAACCAGAGAATCGTGATCTGCAAGGTTTTCACCCGGCCGATGCGATCGGACAGCACGCCGGCCGCCCAGCCGCCGACGGCCGAACTCAACAGCGTGACCGTTCCGATGAGCCCGGCATCGCCGCGTGTGATGCCCCATGTCGCAATCAGCGTCGGGATCACGAAGCTCAGGAACTGCGTGTCCATGGCGTCGAGCACGTAGCCGATCTTGCAGCTCCAGAACGCACGCTTTTCGCCGGCGGAAATCTGCCGATACCATGCGAACGGTCCTTTCCCTGTACCGGGCGCGTCGTAGCGTTCGGCGTCTGCGGTCAATTGCGCTTCGGTTTTCATGCTGGGACTCCGGTCGTGGTCGGTGGCCGCGTCTTGCCGCGCAGCTTGTGGTTAGGACAACTCGAATAACGCCGCGGTTAAAGGATCGCCAGCGCGGTGTTGGGAATGTCAGTGACGAGCATGTGTCCCGGTTTGTGCGCGATCGCAAACGGCAAACGCGCACTTTCTATTGCGGCTTGCGGCGTGACGCCACAGGCCCAGAACACGGGTAGCTCGTCGCTGCGCACTTCGACTGCGTCGCCGAAATCGGGCCGCGCGATGTCACGAATACCGAGCAGCGCAGGATCGCCGATATGCACCGGCGCGCCATGCACCGCGGGAAAGCGGCTGGTGATCTGAATGGCGCGGATCGCGTCGGCGGCTTTCATCGGCCGCATCGAAACCACGCGGTTACCGCCGAACACGCCCGCCGCCACGTTGCGCTCGCGGGTTCGATACATCGGCACATTCACCTGCTGTTCGATATGGCGCAGCGGAATGCCTTCGCGCCGCAGCATTTCCTCGAACGAAAACGAACAGCCGATCGCGAACACCACCAGGTCGTCCCGCCAGAGCTCGTCGAGGCTATGCACTTCCTCGCTGCGCTCGCCGTGGCGATACACATAAAACGCGGGGACGTCGTTGCGTATGTCGAGATCGTCGCCGAGCGACGGTACGCGCCATTGGCCCGGTTCACCGATGCCGAGCAATGGGCAGGCTTTGGGATTGAGCGTGCAGAAGCGCAGGAAATCGTCGGCGTATTGCCTCGGCAGGATGGCGAGGTTGGCTTGTGCATAGTCGCCACAGTAGCCCGCAGTCGGGCCGGACAAGCGGCGATTGCGAATCTGTTGACGAAACTCGGAAGGCGTGTAGGACATGAAAGGCTCGACTCCAGCTAGGTCCGGTTGACTTATGGAATCCAGATTAGTAACGCCAAAAATATCCATCCAGCGAGTTATTCTTGTGTTTTGTTAAATTAAACTTAACAGCACAGGCAGGATTCAGCCGCGATGATCGCGTGCATCAGATCGCTGTTGGGAGAGCTAATGCAATGAATACGCGCTTTGTCGAAACGTTTTTGACGCTCGCCCGTCTAGGCAGCTTTCGCGCGACCGCGGCTGCAATGCATGCGACGCCCGCTGCAATTTCGCTGCGTATCAAAACGCTTGAAGCCGAGTTGGGCGTGGAGCTGATCGAACGCGACGCTGCGGAGTTTCAACTCACGGCGCATGGCGAACGGTTGCTCGCGCACGCGCGCTCGGTCGTGCAGGCCACGCGTTCGCTGCAACTGGCCGCGCAGGACGAAACCCAGGTGACGAAGCGGCTGCGGCTCGGCGTGGTCGAAACAGTGGTGCATAGCTGGCTGCCGGACTACATCCGGATGCTGAATGTCGAGTACAACCGCATCGTTGTAGACCTGAGCGTGGACACGAGTGCCGTGCTTGGACCCCGGCTGCGCGCGGGCGAACTGGATCTCGTCATTCAGGTGGAGGAAACCGGTGTGCAGGAAGCGTCGATTGTCTCCACCTTGCTGGCGAGCTATCCCGTGCGCTGGATTGCGCGCAACGATCTGATTCCGGCGAGCCGCGCGAAACATGTGCAGACGATCTTGCAGAAACCCGTGCTGACGTTCGGCCGGGGCACCGCGCCGCAAATCGCCGTGGATGCGATCGTCGAGATGCTGGCGAAGCGTGCCGGCGTGCCGGCAGCGGATACGCAGGTGACCTGCATGCCGTCGGTTGCGGTGATCGTGAAACTGTTGCGCGACGGCTATGGAATCGCGGCGGTACCGGCTCTGTTTGTCGAGCCTTTCCTGGGCAGCGGCGAACTGGGGCAACTACAGGTGCGTCCGTTGCCGCCGCCGATCGACATCGCGATGTACTACCGCGACGACGCCGACGTCGGTGTGCTGGCGGCGTCGCGTGTTGCGCGCAGCGCGTGTGACCAGTATGCGAAGGCGATGGGGCGGCAGTTGATCGAGCGGCGGTAATGTGGCGCGAGGCCGAGGCCTGTTCCGCCATGGAAGGTGGCGCTCAAAGCGCGGCGGTGAGGCCGCGTCCTGACGCCGGTTATTGCGCGAGGCGCCGACGCGCCGTAGCGACCAGATTGTCGAACGTGAAGCTGTTCGCGGCAAGCGCGGCGGCGTCGGGAAAGTTCTCACGCGTAATGTCCGTCAATACCTGACCCGGCGGCGCTTCGATCAGCACGCGGGCGCCCATTTCCTGCATGACGGTGAGCGCATCGAACCAGCGGACGGTGTGGCGCATATTGGTTGCGAGATCGTCGCGAATGGCTTCTGCCGTGTACAGCGGACGGCCACCACGATTGCCGACATAGATACTTTGCGGCGTGTGGAAAGGGACATGTTGCGCGTATGCGACCAGCTCGTCCGTCGCATGCGCGAGCAGTTCGCAATGCGACGGTACGCTTACCGCAAGACGGACGGCTTTGCGAGCGCCCGCGCATAGCGCGCGTTCGATGAAGGCGTCCAGCGCGGCATTCGCTCCGGCCATGACGATCTGACGCGGCGCATTCACGTTGCCGATATAGACCCGTTGATAGCCCGCGTCCACGTGTTGCACGGCGAGTGTTTCGAGTTGGTGCTCGGTCAGACCCGACACCGCTGCGAGGCCGTAGCCGGTCGGGTACGCCGTCTCCATCAATTCGGCGCGTTTTCGTACCATGCGTAACGCGTCATCGAAGCGAATCGCGCCGCAACTGACCGCCGCTGCATAGGCACCCACCGACAAACCGGCGCTGATCTCCGGCGTGAGTTGTGCATCGGCTAGTGCACGCGTGATCGCCACGCCCGCAACGGTCAAGCCGATCTGAACGGCTACGGTCGAGCGCAGTGCGTCCGGTGTGTCGAGAGTGAGTACGTCGGCACCGAGCACCTGCGACGCTTGATCGAGCGTATCGGTCACGGCGTGGTGCTGCGGCAGACGATGCAGAAATCCGTCCGATTGCGCCCCCTGGCCGGGAAACAGAAGGGCGAGCATCAGGCGGCGACGTGAGCGGGCACCCACGGATCGCTAACCAGTTGAGGGCCGCGCGCATGGCGCGCCATCACACGGGCTTTGCCCGCTGCCCACTCTGTCAGGGCAACGCCGCCTGCGGGCGTTTCCAGTTGCGCGTCCACGCGAATGCCGGCGCATTGTGCGATGGCTTGCAGAGAGCGCAGCAACTGAATAGCGATGTCGTGCGAGAGTTTCTCCGGCGCGCGGATCAGTAGATCGAGATCGCTCGATAACGTAACGGTGGGTATCTGGGTGGCCAGTTCGAAGCCCGTGCTGCCGGTTGGTCCCCAGACGAATTCAGACAATGCGCCACCGGCCGCGTCGCGTTGCACGACGGCAAGGGCAAGGGCCGCAAAAGCGGGCAACGCATTGCGCGCCGCAAGAGGATTGCGCACGGCTAACGCCTCCGGCGATACGACAGTTTCAATATCGTCCAGATGCACCCACGTGCCGTAACGCTGCGAACGCTCCATACCGCGCACGCCGATCGCCACGAAGCCGTCCGCGGCCAGCGCGCGTCTCACAACCGCATACGGCGCGCGCTCGAAAGATTCGCGCACCCATGCCGGCTCGCCATCGAAAAGCGGCAAGCGGTGCAGGTGCAGCAGATCATGCGGCCGCCAACGCGCATCGCACGACAGCGCGTGAGCGGCCGCGAACGGTGGCGTTGCGCAGACCTGCATTACACAGCGTCCCATTGTTCGGCGAGACGCCGCCGCACTTCGATCGACGCCGCGCGGTTCTTGCGCGCCGCTGCCGATTCGAGCCGGTGCGAAAGATCGCGCTGCCCTTCGCGGGCGCTGCGAATCTGCCCGACGAGCACCTGACGCACCCGTTCGATCTGCGCGGCATCCGGTGCATCGGCGTCGACGTTTTCGATCAGTTGATCGAGCAGGCCAAGCTTGGCAAACGACGTCATCGAGTACGACATCGGCACAATCGTTTCGCCGAGCGCGTCGAGGGCTTCGACGGTGCGCCGCGTGACCCGGGCGGCGGCTTCCTTGCCCATCGCATGAACCATCGTGCCCGGCGCGTCGAGTGCGACGATCCGGTTGGCCTGATAGCCGTGCGCGAGGAACGCGCCGGACATGGCGGGCCCGACGATTAGCGCGATCACCGGATGCCCGGCATCGCGCGCCGTCGCGTACGCATCGACCGCGGCCGCACACGCGAGGTGAATGCCGAGCATCTCTTCGCGGTAGCCATACGCCTGACTTTTGACATCGACGATCGCGACGATCGGGCGGCGCGTGCCGCTCGTTTCGTCCAGCGCGATGGCCTCGCGTACCGCGCGCGCGAGCTGCCAGCCTTGTTCGAGACCGACGACGTTGTCGGTGGCGCGCGCAAAGCGGTTGTCGGGATCGGGAACCACCGCAATGAAGCGCGCGGTCTCGCCGCCGAGCGATGCATCGCTGCTCCATACGGGCGCCTTGCTGGACGGTTCGCCGGCCAGCGCATGGAACCAGCGCGCGCCGCGGCTGAGGGAGGTATCGCTCATGCCTGCTCCTTGCGCGCGTTGTGTTGCGCAGAAGATGGGTTGTACACGTCACGCATCGTTTCGGGTGTCACACTGGCCGGGTCGATCCGCGCGAGGCGCTCGAGGAACATGTCGACCTGTTCGCTGCGGTGCGCGGCCGGCAGGCCGAGCTTGAACGCGGCGTGAACGGCTGAGCGCACGGCGTCAGTAGCGTCGTCGACCAGTTGATCGGCGAGCGCGGTCGCGGCCCTTTGTTCGCCGCCGATCAATTGCCACACGCGGCGCCGGTCGCTCGAGTCGAGTTCTTCGATACCGGCTTCCTGTTCGATGACTTCGGGGCCGTTCATGCCGAGCCGTCCTTGCTTCGTCACGACCAGATACGAGCACAAGGCCGCTGCCAGCGACATGCCGCCAAAGCAACCGACCATCCCCGCGATCACACCGACGACCGGCACATGCCGGCGCAACGCGACGATCGCGGCCTGAATCTCGGCGATTACCGCGAGGCCGAGATTGGCTTCCTGAAGCCGCACACCACCGGTCTCGAACAGCACGACGGGGCGGACGATCTTGCCGCGTTCGCAGTCGCGCAAGGCCATGGTGAGCGCAGCGGCGATCTTGCTGCCTGAGACTTCGCCGATACTGCCGCCCTGGAACGCGGACTCGATCGCGGCGACCACGGCCGGCTCGCCGTCGATGGTGCCGCGCGCAATCACGCAGCCGTCATCCGCCTGGCAGACGACACCTTGCAGCGGCAGCCACGGCGATTCGATCTTGTCGAACGGTCCGAGCAGTTCGCGGAACGTGCCCGCGTCGAGCAGCGCGCGAGCCCGTTCGCGCGCGGGCAGCTCAATGAAGCTGTCGAGCAGCATGGGTGCGGAACGCGCGGTGGCGATTGTGTTCATGCGCCGTCCCCCTGTTCCGCCGCTTCGATGGCTTCGGCGAGCCGCAGTGCCACCACGCCGGGCGTCGCGCCGAAGTCGTTGATTTCGATTTGCGCGGCGCCGTCGTAACGGCTGAAGAAGCGGTCGAGCACGCTCTTCCAGATGTGGCTGTAACCGTCGACGCTGGTGCGCACGACCACATGCGCGCTCAGGGCCCCACCGGTTTCGGCGGGCGACAGCAGGACTTCCAGATCGCCCGAGCCGACTACGCCGACATGCGCGCGCGTCGTGACGGCGCGTTGCGCCGGATAGTCGAAGGTTAGATGTTCCATGCGGTTGAGCTCCCAGCGGCGTCGTGATGCGCCAGCATGTCGAGAAAGAGGGTGGCGGCGAGCAGATCGGCTGCGCCGCCAGGGGACGCGTTGAGCGACAGTAATGCGTGTTCCAACGCCACTAAGGCGGCCTGGCCGTCCGGCGTCGAACTTCCGCCGGCCTCGAGCACACGGCGAGCGCCGTGCTGCGCGGCGTGCAAACCGGGCAAACCCGCGCGATGCAGCAGGCAGGTGTCGTCGAGTGAGGCCATGATCGAGAGCAGGGCGTCAATGCGCGCGGCGTTTTCGGCGACACCGTTGGCTCGCGCCATGTGCAACGCGGGCAAACCGATCTCGATGACGTGCGGGAAACCGTCTTGTGCTTCGCGGCGCGCACCGCCCACCTGATAGCGCTGCCGCGCCCGTTCGCCGTGACTATCGGTGGGGGCGGCGAAGCGGTCCGGGAAGCACGCAATCTGCGCGGCGAGCGTGCAGATCTTGGGGGCACTCACTCGCGTGGCAGTGCTTGACATCGATGCGCCCGCCACCAGCAAGCCGACAATCCAGATTGCGCCGCGATGGGCATTGCTGCCGCGAGTGGCAGCCAACATGTCCCGCTCGCCGGCGCGGCCGATTTGCGCGAGTTCGGCGCGCAACAGCGCCGAAGGTTTGCCCCGCTGGCGAGCCGTGCGTGCCAGCGCCGCGAATGTCGGTTCGAGCGTACGGGCCGAGCGCAGCATGGTAGGCAGATCGAGGTCGCGATGCGCGCCGCTGCCGCGCCGGTCGACCAGTGCGGGCTTCGGCGTAAGCTGCGCTTCTTCGATCAGCGCGGTGACGGCGTAGTGCGCAAGTTGCGTATCGAGTTGGGAATCGGAGCGTGCCGTGCGTGTCTTGACGCCACCGGTCTGTCGGTCAGTCAATGCAGCAGAAAGAGGCATGCATTCAGCTTGCGCTGCCGGCATCGCGCCGGCCTCGCGTTCGAGCAAAGCAGCAGGCGCCATGGTTACCAGCTCCTGAAGCGGGCCGGCGGCGCGTACAGGCCACCCGACCACGTCACCAGATCGTCGACGCTGCGTGCCGCCAGCAGCGAACGCTTCGCTTCGCCGCGCCGAATGCCGAGGTCCTCCGGATACGCGACGATGCCGCGTCGCCGCAACTCCGCCGTTTTTTCCGGTTTCGCGCGCAACCCGATCGGCGTCACACCGGCCACTGCGGCCAGCGCCGCACGCCGCTCGTCGATGCCCTCGGCCTTGTGCAGATACGCGATGCCTTCCTCCGTGACGACATGGCTCACGTCGTCGCCGTAGATCATCACGGGTGCAATCGGCATGCCGCTTTTCGCGCCGACAGCGACCGCGTCGAGTTCATCGACGAAAGTCGGCTCGCCGCCTTTCTTGTACGTTTCGGCCATCTGCACGACCAGCTTCTGCCCGCGCGAGACCGGACCCTGGTTCTTCAGCAGCTTGAGCCAGGCTTCGCTCGAATGACGCCGGCCGCGCGGATCGTGGCCCATGTTCGGCGCACCGCCGAAACCGGCAAGACGTCCGCGCGTGACCGTCGATGAATTCGCGTCGCCGTCGATCTGCAAGGTCGAGCCGATAAACAGATCGACGCCGTATTGGCCGGCCAGTTGGCACAGCACGCGGTTCGAGCGCAGGCTGCCGTCGTTGCCCGTGAAAAATACGTCGGGACGCGCCTCGATATACGCCTCCATGCCGACTTCGCTGCCGAAGCAATGAATGCTGTCGACCCAGCCCGATTCGATCGCGGGAATCATGGTGGGATGCGGATTAAGGGTCCAGTTGCGGCAGATTTTGCCCTTCAGGCCGAGCGATTCGCCATACGTGGGCAGCAACAGTTCGATCGCCGCGGTATCGAAACCGATGCCGTGATTCAACGAGCTCACGCCGTACGGTTCGTAGATGCCGCGAATCACCATCATCGCGGTGAGCACCTGCAGATCGCCGATATGCCGCGGGTCGCGCGTGAACAGCGGCTCGACCGCGAAGGGCCGATCCGCCTGCACGACCACATCGACCCACGAACCCGGAATATCGACGCGCGGCAGTTCGTCGACGATCTCATTGACCTGCACGATCACGATGCCATGCCGGAACGCCGCGGCTTCGGCAATGGTCGGCGTGTCTTCGGTGTTCGGACCGGTGTACAGGTTGCCGTGACGGTCGGCCTTCTCCGCGCACAGCAAGGCGACGTGCGGCGTGAGGTCGACGAACATGCGTGCGTACAACTCGACGTACGTGTAGATCGCGCCGATTTCCAGTTGGCCGTCTTCGAGCAACTGCGCGACGCGCAAACTCTGCGGCCCGGCAAACGAGAAATCGACCTTGTGCGTGATACCGCGTTCGAACAGTGTCAGATGCTCAGGACGACTGATGCTCGAAATCAGCAGATGCACGTCGTGGATCTTTTGCGGATCGACCTTGGCAAACGAGCGGGACAGGAAGTCGGCCTGTTTCTGGTTGTCGCCTTCGAGTGCGACGCGGTCGCCAGGTTGAATCAGTGTTTCGAGTGCATCGACGATGCGGTTGGTCGGCAAGATGCCGTCTTCCAGCCACGGTGCAATGGCCGCGAGGCGACGGTTCTTTTCGTCGCGGCGGGTCGTCCAGGAGCGCGCGGCGACGGACGCTTCAGTGGCTTCGGCGGGGTGGTTCATCGGCGGATTCAGCTCCCGGTGACGGTGCGCGTGCGTCTGGCGCGCGGCTTGGGTTGATTCGCAAGCGCGGCTTCCGCTTGCGCGCGTTCGGTCAGAAAACGATGGAGCAGCTCGCCGGTGCCTAGCAGATGCGCGACAACCAGCGACTGTGCTGCAGGGATATCGCGGCGCTGAACCGCATCGAGCAGGGCGGCGTGTTCATGGTCCGATTCGCCCTTGTACGACGGCAAGCCGAACTTCAGGCGCAAATACCTTTCGCCGCGCCGATGCAGGGTGCCGATCATATCCTCGAGTTGCGGACGGGTGGCGGGCGCATACAGGCTCATATGAAAGGCCACATTACGCGCGACATACAGCGACGGGTCCGGCTCGCGCTCAGCGGCGCGGCACAGCGTGGCGGATTCGCGCAGCGTGGCGGCGGTGTGATTCGGAATCGCGAGACCAATCGCGAGGCTCTCCAGCGCGGAACGGATCTCATAGATTTCGCGTGCTTCGTCCGCCGATAAAGGGGCGACGCTCGCGCCTTTGTGCACCGCGGTTCTCGCCCAGCCTTCGCTTTCGAGCTGGCGCAGGGCTTCGCGCACGGGAATTGCGCTGACTGAGAAGTGCCGGGCGATGGCGTCCTGGCGCAATGGCGCACCAGGCGCCAGTGTGCCGTCGACAATCGCCGCGCGCAGCGCCTCCGCGATCACGTGGGACATGCTCTCGCGGGGCGCCGCCACAGGCAGAAGCGGGCTGCGCGCCGGGCCGTCCAGGGGAAAACCATCTGTTGCGTCGTTCATGATATCAAATATTATATATGAAATTGAGCTTGTAACAGGTGGGCAAACCCGGAAAGTTTTTGAGCGCCAAAGGACTGCGATGCGCTTCGCGCGTTGTGCCTCTCAACGTTATACGAGGCGCATCGAGTGACCGGCAAGCATGCCATCCGTCGTTTCCTTTATGTCAGACACGTACGTCAACCGCAGGGCTGGAGGAGCATGATGAATTCACTCACCGACCGCACGTCGGTCGCGCGGCGCCGTACGCCGCTCAATCGTTCGCAGATCGCGGGGTTTTGGGGGGCGTGGGCCGGCTGGACGCTCGACGGGATGGATTCGTTCATCTACGCACTCGTGTTGACGCCGGCGCTGACCGAACTGCTGCCGCGCTCGGGCTATGCGGCGACGCCCGCGAATGTCGGCCTCGCCGGTTCGATTCTGTTCGCGTTGTTTCTGGTCGGCTGGGGGCTGTCTTTTATCTGGGGGCCGCTGGCGGACCGCTTCGGCCGGACCAAGGTGCTGGCGGCCACCATCTTCACCTTCGCCATTTTCACGGGTCTTGCCGCGACGTCGCACAACGTCTGGGAACTCGCCATCTATCGCTTCATTGCCGGAGTCGGCATCGGCGGCGAGTGGGCGCTGGCCGGTACGTATGTGGCCGAGGCGTGGCCGGAAGATCGCCGCAAGATGGGCGCCGGGTATCTGCAAACGGGCTACTACGCGGGGTTCTTTCTGGCGGCTGCGCTCAACTACACGATCGGCGTGCATTTCGGCTGGCGCGCGATGTTCCTGACCGGCGCGGTGCCGGTCGTGGTCGCGATTCTGGTGCTGCTGCGGGTGAAGGAATCGGAGAAGTGGCAGAAGGCAGAGGAGCGCGTCGTGCGTGCCAAGCCGCTGCGCGAAATCCTCGGGCCGACCTATCGGCGCCGCACTTGGGTTGCATGCATTCTGTTGACGATCGCGATCGTCGGTTTGTGGGCGGGTGCGGTCTACGAGCCATCGGCCGTGATTCAACTGGCCACCAAGGCCGGTATGACGAAGAACGATGCAATCAGGACAGCCTCGCTGGCAACCGGCTTGTTGTCGATTGCGACGATTCTCGGTTGTCTCGCGTTGCCGCCGCTCGCGGAACGGATTGGGCGCAAGAAGACGCTGGCGGTTTACTTCGCCGGCATGGCGGTGGCGATTGCCGGAAGTTTCGGCTGGGCATTCTATCTGCCGAATGGACTTGCGCCGTTTATCGCGTGGCTCTTTGTACTGGGCTTCTTCGGCGGCAATTTTGCGCTGTTCAGCCTGTGGTTGCCGGAGCAGTTCGAGACCCGCGTCCGGGCCACCGCGTTTGCGTTCTGCACTTCGTTCGGACGGTTTATCGGGGCGGGCGTCAACTTTCTGCTCGGCGCAGCGGTGCTGCATATGCATACGCTCGGTGTGCCGGTCGCGCTCACGGCGCTGGCGTTTATTGCTGGTCTGTTCGTGATTCCGTTTGCGCCGGAGACTAAAGGCGAGGTACTGCCGCAGTGATGCGGGACGAAAAAAAACCGGGCGCGCTGCCCGGTTTTTCGCTCAACGCATCAGCGCATCGCAGCGCTCACATATGCCACCTTGCCGATACCGTCAGCGTGCGCGGCGCACCCGGCATGTTGTACATATCCGCGTTACCGTGTGCCGCGATGAAGTACTTGCGGTCGAACAGGTTATCCAGCGTCAACGCCACGTCCACGTTCTTGCCGTGATATCCGGCACCGAGATCGAACGTCACGAAAGAAGGCAGCGTGACCGCGTCGCTGGCCGACGTATAGCGCGCCGACTGGAACTGCGCACCGCCGGCCGCGTAGAACCCGTACTTCAGATCGCGTTTGATCCACACGCTCGCGCTATGACGCGGCATCAGGCCCGGCGTATTGTTGTGGAGCACCAGCCCGGCTGAACTCGCTTGCGGCGAGCCGTCGACGTTGCCGTTCAGATACGCATAGCCCGCGTACACCGACCACTTCGGCGCGATCTCACCGGTGGTGGACAGTTCCAGTCCGCGCACGTGTTGCGTGCCGATCGGCAGAGCGTAAGTCGGGTTGGACGGATCGGCGATCTGCTGATTGGTCTGCTTCATATCGAACAGCGCGATGCTCGCGCTCGCGCGGCCCAGATCGAACTTCGAGCCGACTTCGAAGCTGGTGGTCTTCTGCGGCGCCAGCGCGGAGCCGTTCGCGAACGCGCCGCTGCTGATCAACGTATCGGCAAGCGGAGAGAACGACTGACTATACGACGCGTACAGCGACACCCAATCGAGCGGCTCGTAAATCAGACCGACACGCGGGCTCCAAGCGCGATCCGTGCGATCCAGATTCACGTGCGCCGACGTGTAGTCGTTGCGGGTTTGCGTCAGATAGTCGAAGCGCAGGCCGGCAAGAATCTTCCAATGCTCCGTCAGCGAGATCAGATCTTGCGCGTAGACGCCGGCGAGTCCCAGCACGGTGGCCGCATTCGTCTTTGCCGCCGTGCCCGGCTTAACGCCCGGCAAGTCGATGAGTTGCGGATCGTACAGGTTGTAGGTGGCGACCTTATTGGTCGAGTAGATGGTGTCGAATTTTTGCTGTTGCGACAGCTCGATGCCGTACAGCAGTTCGTGTTTCATGCCGAACAGCGTGGTTTTTTGCGTCAACTCGAAGAGTCCGTCCACGCCATGGTCCTGGCGAAAGCGGGTGCTTTGATCGAGTGTGACGACCGGGTTCTGCGCAGTCTTGATCGGCTCATACGTCACGTAGTTTTTGCGTTCGAGCGAGAAGTCGTACGCGCGCACGGCCGTGTGCAGCGACAGCGAATCGTTGAAGCGGTGATCGAGCGACACGGTCGCGCTCTTCGCGTCCACGTCGTTATAAGACGTGTTCGCCGCGTTGGCCGAGCCGTAATAGGTGTTGATCGGTACGTTGACCGGGCGGCCGAGATAGGCGGGCAGACCCTGGTCAGAAGTGCGGCGGTCGTGCAGATAATCGGCTTCGATATTGACGATGGTGTCCTTATCGATGCGCAATTGCGTGGACAGCGCCACCGCCTGGCGATTCAACTGGAACTGGTTGCGAAAGCTATTCGAGTTTTCGGCGGCGCCGGTAATGCGAAAACGCGCGGCGTCGTTCGCATTCCAGCCGAGATCGAATTCGCCGCGCCGTTCGCCTTCGGTGCCGAGCGTTACGCCTACCGCCTGCTGCGGATTTGCCGTCGGCTTTTTCAGCACGCGGTTGATCAGGCCGCCGGCCGAGCCGCGTCCATAGAGCACGGCTGCGGGACCCTTCAGCACGTCGACCCGTTCGACGTTCGACAGATCGCGATAGTAGAGCGCGTCGTCGCGAATACCGTCGACGTACTGATCGGTAATGTTGTTGAAGCCGCGCAAGGTGACCTGGTCGCGCTGACCGTCGCCGACCGAAAAGCCGATGCCCGGCACGTTGCGCAACGCGTCCTGCAGCGAAGTCGCGTTCTGTTCGTCGAGCAGCGCGCGCGGCACGACGTTGACCGTTTGCGGCACGTCCATCAGCGACATGTTCATCTTCGTCGCGGTGTTCGAGGTGCTCGAGTCGTAAGAGCGATCGGCCGCGGCCTGGACGGCGATGCCGGGCAGCGTGTTGTCCGGCGCGCCGGTGCCGGGTGTGGCTTGTTGCGCCAGCAAAGGTTTGGCGCTGGCGAGAGAAGTGGCGAGCAGTAGTGCGCGATACGTATTCTTTTTGACGTTCATGGCAACGTTGTTCGAGCGTGGATCGGTGGTGTTATTGGTTTTCGGGTGCAGCAAAAGCGGTCATGCAAAAGCGCCAGGCGGGTGCGAGGAGGACGCAAGCTGGCGCGCACGATCAGGCAGAAATCGTGTGGTCGGTCAGGCGAGACGAAGTGATGAATTCCCCTGTTGGCTTCGAACGAGTCCGAAATTGAAACGGCCGGGGCGCCGTGCGTCAGTGCGCGAAATGCACGGACGTGACATCGGCTGCCTCGGAATGGCATGTCGATGTGGGGAACGGGAAGTACAGCGAAAACCGGATCAATGCCCGGCCTGTAATATTCAGAAATTATAAACGAGAACTATTCGCGATTGTGCGAATTGAATGGAGAATGCGGGTTTTTTGCAGGGATCTTTTCGACGAAATGAAAGCTGAGGTGATGCGCGAGCCGCCGCCGTGGCGGCGAGGCGGCAAGCGGCGGGCCACTACTCAATAAGCAGCCGTCCGCCGCTCAACGATCCACCGTCAATCCGCGTGATGCCGCATACGCCCGCCGGGCCGCAGCATCGACAGTAGCGGCCAGCCCAGATTCACGCCGAGGCTGGCGATTACGATCAAGGCCATGCCCGCGAGTTGCGGCAGCGAGAGCGCCCGCCCATACACAACGGCATCGACCACGATCGCGGTCAGTGGATAGACGAACAGCAGCACGGCGATGATGGGCGTGGTCAGCTTCGGCAGCGCGCCGTAGATCAGCACGTACGAGAGCCCCGTATGCAGCACGCCCATGCCGACCAGCCAGAACCATTGCATCGGCCCGATATGCACGGCAGTGAGGGGCGCAATGAACGGCAGGCACACCACGCCCACCGCGCATTGCGCGAGCGTCAGCAGATGCGGGCGCAGATTGCCGAGCCCTTTGGCGATCAGCGTGACGCTCGCGTACAGCACCGAGCCCGCCAATGCCTCGCCGATGCCGATCAGATAGCTGGCGTGTCCCTGCAGATTCCCGCTCGCCGCAACGCCCGAGGCCAGCACGAGCCCGACGAAGGCCGTCGCGATCCAGCCGAGCCGGTCGGCGCCGAGGCGTTCATGGAACAGTGCCGCGCCCATCAACACGACCCAGAACGGCTGCACGTGAAACACCACCGTCGCCACCGCAATGCTGGTGCGATGAATCGCGTCGAAGAAACCGACCCATTGCGTGACCATCAGGACGCCGGAGATCAGAGCGAGCGCGACGGTGCGCCGGGTGAAATGCGCACGCGTGAAGAAGCCTTTCCACGCGCAATACGCAGCGAGCGAGAGGAAGCCGAACAGGCAGCGAAAGAACACCAGCGTCAGCGCGCCGAGCCGCGCTTCCTCGACGAAAATGCCGAGCGTGCCCATCAGAAGGCCGCCACTGGCAAGCGTAATGGCGCCTTGCTGACGTTGGGTGAGGGACATGCGAAACCGCTCCTTAAGGTGGGGTCGCGTAGGTGGAGTCACATAAGGGAGTCCAAGTATTGCGCGGCTTGCCTTGCGTCGACAAACGAATTAAATTGAGAAATTCCATAAGCTGGATTGATAAATCATGCACCCCGAATTCGACGTCGATTTGCTGCGCACCTTCGTCGCGGTGGTGGAAACGGGCAGCTTCACGAAGGCATCGACCACCGTGCACCGTTCGCAGGCGGCGGTCAGTATGCAGATCAAGCGGCTCGAAACCATGCTGGGCACCACGCTGTTCGCCCGCAACACGCGCAATCTCTCACTCACCCGGCCGGGCAATACCTTGCTCGAATACGCCCGGCGTGTGCTGGCGTTGCACGAGGAGGCGTGGTCGGCAATCGTGCGGCCCGAAGTGACCGGGCGCGTGGTGCTCGGCGCGCCGGACGACTACGTGTCGTCGCTGCTCTCGCCGGTGTTGCGGCGCTTTTCGAATCTGTATCCGCATGTGGAGATCGAGATCGTCTGCGCGCAGAGCACATCGCTCGCGCCGATGCTGGCCGATAACAAGATCGATCTCGCGTTCGTCACGCGCGACCGCAAACTGCGCGGCGAATTCGTGCGCAGCGAGCCGATGGTATGGGTGGGGGCGTCGCTCGATACGCCGGTGCTGGCGGCGTCGCCGTTGCCGGTCGGGCTTTATGAGCCGGGCTGTGTGGCGCGCCAGCATACGCTGGCGGCGCTCGACGGTGCGCGGATCCGCTATCGGGCGGCGTTTAGCAGTGCAAGCTTGATGGGTTTGGTGGCGACCGTGGATGCGGGGCTGTCGGTGATCGCGCTTACGCGTTGCAGCGTGCCGTCGCGGCTCGCAATACTCGGTGAAGCGCAAGGCTTGCCGAAGATCGCACCGCTGGAAATCGTGGTGGCGCGCAGCGCCAAATCGGATCGGCCGACGTGCGATTATCTGGCCGCGCAGATGGTGCAGGATTTGTCGCTGCGTCCGCAAGCGGCAATGCGGGGAGCGGCGGCTGCGTGAGCGGCTGCATGAGCGACTGCATGAGCGACTGATCCGCGCGCGCCGCTCAGGCCCGCGGATAAGCCGTCACCGCGCCATCCACGGCAAGCCGCACGTTTTCGCCTGGCTGTGGCGACAGATACCCCGGCACACGAGCGCGCACCATCGTCTGCGCGCCGGACTGCAATTGCAGCGCGACGCCCGCGTCCTGCCCCTGAAAAATCACCTCGCGCACCACGGCGGCATACGACGGCGCGCCATCCGGCATGGTTTCTTCGGCACGCAACAGTCGAATCTGTTCAGGCCGGACCATGACGTCGACCGCACCGTTGCCCATCGGCTCGCACAGCGGCAAATCGCCGAGCTCGCAGTTGACGCGATCCTGCCTGACCGTGCCCGGCAACAACACCGCTTCGCCGACGAAGGACGCAAGCTCGCGCGTCACCGGCCTGCGGTACAGCGTCTCCGGCGTCGCGGTCTGGATCAGCCGCCCGTTCCACAGCACCGCGACCTCGTGGCCGAGCGACAACGCTTCCGATTGATCGTGCGTGACGAGCACGGCGGTCGCGCCGGCTGCGGCCAACGCGCTGGCCACCGCC
>Ga0209016_1001613_pt1 | contig 17442 bp, 14 predicted proteins | sample EPASupsiteSAE305_FD_187265 | JGI IMG/M metagenome (GOLD analysis project Ga0209016, IMG submission 187265) | Bioremediated contaminated groundwater microbial communities from EPA Superfund site, New Mexico - SAE3-05 (SPAdes) (version 2) | ecosystem: Environmental > Aquatic > Deep subsurface >...
CTATGTTAGGACTGTTTGGGAAAAAAGGCTGTGGCGTGGGGTACCTCTCCAATAGCGGTTTTGGATTTACCTCTCCATTTAAAGTCAATGCTAAAACAGAGCCTTTGCCTATCGTCAACTTTGGTAAGTATGATCTTGTATTTATCCAAGGAGGCAATCCTTTAAATCAAATGCCATGTACTTCAAAAGTCAAAGAAGGTCTTCATAAAGCAAAATGTGTGGTTTACTTTGGTTTACACGAAAATGAGACATCTTCAAAAGCAGATTTGGTCATCCCTGCCCTTAGCTTTTTAGAAAAAGAAGATCTAAAACTGAGTTATGGACATCCTTTTATAGGGCGTATGCCAAAGCTCGTTGATGGCAAAAGCGGAATAAGTGAATATGCCTTAACACAGGCACTTCTCTCATCTTTTGGCTATGAAGTATTGGCAAGTGAAGAGAGCATTATTGAAGGTGTGATTGCTTCCAATAGTAGTGAAAAAGATGGCTTTTTAATCTCGAAAACGTATGAAGAGTACCCTTATGAGAAGACCTTTTATACAAAAAGTGGTAAGTTTGAATTTTTAGAGGAGTTTGACGACGATTTTGACGACGAAGAGGGCTTTTTTCTGATTGCTGCTAAGCAAAATAAGTCGCTTAACTCACAGTTTGTGACCGATGATTATCTCTATGTTCCTCTGTGTTTAGGACTTGAACAAGAAGAACGTGTAAGACTTACAAATCGCTATGGAAGTGCTGAATACTCAGTGATGCCAAGCGATAAATTACGAGATGATTGTTTATTGCTCTACAGTGGTGCAAAAAATGCAAATCAATTGACTCCTTATGCGATGAGCCAAGAGGGCAACTGTGCTACATACCAAGAAATGAAAGTGAAATTGGAAAAGGTACAATGACAGATACTGAGATTTTATTGGATGATGCGCTTTTACTCGTAGAACAAAATTTCTATTTTTTACATATGGGTGAGTTTTTAGGCAAGCTTTCCAAAACAGAAGATTTGGCGGATAGAAGCCTTTTTGTGGTCAAAAAATACGAAAATGATAAAGCATATTACTTTAATGCAGAGATTATTCAGGAGCTTTTAGCGAATGCTCGTCAAACAAACAAAGAAGAGATTTCTCTTTTTGAGTATTTTGTTGAGTTTAACGCTTTTCGTGGCATTTGTATGGCGATGGTTGAGAGTCTTCGTTTTGATAGTCCTTTTAAAATCTTTATGCAAAAGCTTTTTGGAGAACAGTATGAGAATTTTTTTGACATCGTCTCATTTGTACGCAATGTCCTCTCTCATAACATTCACTCTGAAATTCGCCTTAGTGAAAAAGATTTTGACGGTACACTCAAACGCATTCGCCGTATGGGACGAAAAGCCGATATGACCTTTGCATTTCAATACTCACTTAATCTCCCCGAATTAGGTGCTCCTAATGATGCGTATATCTTTACCTGTAAAATTGATTTTGAACAACTTGAAGAGGGAATGCCTTTTTTAGAGATACTCTCTATGTGGGATCTTTTGATGCTCAGTGAACTCTGTTTTAATTTGGTGATGACCTATAGAATGAAAGAAGAAAAAGCTATAAAAGAAGAACAAGAGATGTGGGCAGAAGCGTAAATCTGCCCACTGTAAAACTTTATACCGCTTCGTTATCAAGCTCGCCTGTTCTGATACGAACACTCTTTTCGACATTGGAAACAAAGATCTTTCCATCACCGATTTTACCAGTACGCGCACTTTTTACAATCACATCGATGACTTTGTCAACGAGTTCGTCAACAACGACCACTTCGATTTTAATTTTTGGTAAGAAATCTACCACATACTCTGCACCTCTGTAAAGCTCAGAATGCCCTTGTTGTCTTCCATACCCTTTAACTTCGCTTACTGTCATACCCGTGATGTCAAGTTCTGCAAGAGCATCTTTGACATCTTCAAGTTTAAATGGTTTGATAATTGCTTCAATTTTTTTCATTTTAGATCCTTATTATCTTAAGTTGAAGGCTTTTTCGCCGTGTTCTACTTCATCAAGACCTTGTGATTCTGCATCCGCACTTACTCTTCCGCCACCTGTTAGGATAGAAGCAATTTTAAAGACGATAGCTGAAGCAATCGCTGTATAGATGATAGTCACCACTACACCTTCAATTTGAATCATAACTTGTTCAGCGTTTCCGTACAATAAACCAGTACCCAACTCATTGACCTCTGGGTTTGCAAAGATACCGGTTGCAATCGCACCCCAGATACCAGCAACACCGTGGATACCAAATGCATCTAAAGAGTCATCGTATTTGAGTGCTTTTTTCAAGCCATTTACACCGTAAAACGCTACGATACCTGCAACCGCACCGATGATGAGTGAAGCACCTGTGTCAACAAAACCTGCCGCTGGAGTAATCGCAACCAAGCCTGCTACGATACCAGAAGCGATACCAAGCAATGTAAACTTTTTATAGGTAATGTACTCGATAACCATCCAAGAAAGCGCTGCAACTGCTGCTGCTGTGTTGGTTACAAGGAATGCACTTGCTGCAATACCATCTGCACCTAACTCACTACCAGCGTTAAATCCGAACCATCCAAACCATAACATACTAGCGCCTAGAACGGTGAGTGTTACAGAAGATGGGAACATCGCTTTACCAAAATCTGCACGTTTACCTAACATAAGTGCTACCACTAAGCCAGCTACACCTGCGTTGATGTGAACAACCGTACCACCCGCAAAGTCAAGAACACCAAGCTTTGATAAAAATCCGCCACCCCATACCCAGTGAGCAATAGGTGCATAGACTGCGATAATCCACATCGCTGCAAAAACGATCCATGTTGAAAACTTCAATCTTTCGATAACAGCACCACTTGCAAGTGCTACAGTAATGCCCGCAAATGTCATCTGGAATGCAACAAAAAGAAGTACAGGAATGCTACCTGTCGCCCAAAGGTCTGTTACCTTGATACCACTAAGGAAGAGGCTATCAAAACCGATAACACCACCTATATCTGTACCAAACGCTAAGGTATAACCTGCGACGACCCACACAACGGCAGCGACAACATAACCCATCACGCTCATTGCAATCGTGTTGAGTAAGTTTTTAGAGCGAGACATACCGCCATAAAAAAGTGCCAATCCTGCTGGTGTCATCAGCATAACTAATGCAGTTGCTGTTAAAACCCACGCAGTGTTTCCTACGTCAAGGGTTAACACTTTTTCAGCAGCCTCTGCCGCTTCAGTAGCCGCTTCTTCTGCAGCCCACAATGCTGATACAGGCAACAATGTTGCAAGTGAGAGTAGTTTACTTCTCATGAAATCCTCCTAAAATGTTGAACTGATGAAATTGTATCACTTAGAGGATTTTAATATATGCAACAAACTGATTAAAATTTAATCAGTTTGAAAAAAGAGCAATTTTTTCTTCAAATATTTAACAACAAGCTATAATACCATCCTAAAATTACAGAGGACACAAAACAACAATGAATAACATGCTATGGTTATCCACAGGACTTTTTATACTTGCCTTACTTACCTCTAAAAATCGGACACGATCGCATAAGAGCGCATTGCTTGGTGCGGGATGTATTTTTATCTATGTGCTACTTAGTGCGTTTTATATTGTCTCTAACTATTTTACAGGAGAAGGAATTAATGATGCAGTTATTTTCCATCTCCGATATGGACTTGATGGTTCAGGCTTTGGTGATTATTATTTAATCATTGCGGTTGGAGTAGGGCTTTTCATTGCAAGCTTGGCACTTTCTATTTTTTATTATCGCTTAGTCAAAAATGATGTATTTGAACACCATCAAAAATTAAAGCATATTATCTCTATTGTAGCGTTGATCGTATCGTTTATCGTACATCCTACCATTCGATTTTTAGGTGAAAGTGGACTAAAATCTATTGGTATAGAAAATCCACTCAGCTTTCAATACAGTTTTAGTGATTATTACCAAGATCCTTCGCTTACCGCTATCAGTGAAGACCATCCTAATGTTGTTTATATCTTTGCTGAAAGCTTCGAAGATACCTATTTTGATGAGAAGATTTTCCCTTCGCTTGTCAAAGAGTTACGACCTATTAGAGAGCAAAGCATCTCTTTTACGGAGATTAAACAAGCCCTTGGTACGAGTTGGACGATTGCTGGAATGACAGCAGTGCAGTGTGGTATTCCTTTGGTGACACCATCAACCAACTCTCATTCTCCACAGGGTAACTCGATGTCGAAAATGAGTACATTTTATTCGGGTGCTGTGTGTATGAGCGATATGCTGCACAAAGAGGGATATAAATTGATTTATCGCAGTGGTTCACCACTTGAATTTGCAGGTGTCGATAAACTGTACAAAACCCATCAATTCGATGATATTAAGGGTATCAAAGAGCTTAAGCCATTACTTCAAAATCCAGGGTATCAGACACCATGGGGCTTATACGATGATACACTCTTTGAAATTTCATTAAATGATTTTAAAAAGTACTCTAAAAGCAAACAAAAATTTGCGATGTTTATATCAACGATGGATACACATCATCCTTATGGACACGTTTCAAAAAGTTGTAAGGCCCAGCAGTACAAAGATGGTGCCAATTCAATGCTAAACGCTGTTGCATGTGCGGATGAATTGATTGCTCGGTTTATTAAACAGATACAAGATTCGCCGTATGGAAAAAATACGATTATCGTTGTTGGATCAGACCATCTTGCGATGCACAATATGGCGATAGATGATCTCATGAAAGGCGAACGCCGTAATCAATTTATGATTATTGATCCAAGGGCTACTGGTGGTAAAAAAGTTGAGAATGTAGGTACGACACTTGATATTGGTGCGACACTTTTACCTTTGTTAGGCTATGAAGCAAAACTTGGGCTTGGTCGTAACCTTTTAGGTGAAGCAGCGTCGTTAGAAGCCTCACTAGATCATTTTGATGCGATTTTGAGTGCGTGGTCAAAGGAGATTAGTCGTTTTTGGGAGTTCCCAAAAATCGAGCAAGATTTGGTACTTGATACCACAAAAAACAATTTGAAAATTGGCACAACTCTGTATAAATTTCCTATACTACTTCGTTTGAGTGATAACTTAGAAGTCAGCCCTTTCTTTGAAGTCAAGCTCAAATTTTTTGAAACAGCTAAATTGTATGGGTACTTGCATGATTATCATGCCGACGACGCCTTTTTGTGGGTAGATAAATGCTCGCGTATTGTTACGTTGGAGCCTGAGAATAACAATAGCGTGAAAAGCAGCAATAAATTTTGTTATGCCTTAGGAAAACTTGGTGGAGATATTACAATTGAGCGATTAAATGCTGAGAAAAAACTCACGTTGGATGTTCTCAATCAAACACTAACACTCCCTTATGAAGATGAAAAAGCGATACAAAGAAGAGAAGGTTTAACCAGCATTAAAGAGAAGTAGATACCTACTTCTCTTTTTTTAAAAAACGCTCCCCATAAAGATTGATGATCAATCCTGAGACGATTAAAAAAGCAGCGATAAGCTTCCAACTTGGAAGCGCTTCACCTACTAAAAGAGCCGAAGAAGAGAAGCCAAAAACAGGGACTAGCAGTGTAAAAGGCGCTACGGTTGTAGCAGGATAGCGACTGAGTAAAAAACTCCAAATGGCAAAGCCAAAGAGTGTCACAGGATAAACCAAATACGCGATAGAACCAATGCTTAGCCATGAAAGATGTCTAAACGTTTCAACTTTCCAATAATCAACTTCCAATACAAACGAAAGTCCCAACAAAAAAGGAAGGGAGAGTAAGCTTCCCCATACCACAAGACTAAGCATATCAACTTTACCAATCTGTTTTGAAAAAAGATTACCCATGGCCCATGAGAGTGCGGCTCCTTCTACCAGAACTAAGCCTAGTAAATTAACATCGCCTCCCGTATGAAACCCTACAAAAACGATGCCTGAAAAAGCGACTGTCGCACCGACTATTTTAGGTAAACTCATTTTTTCTTTCAAAAAAATAACGGCTAAAATGGCGGTAAAAAAGACTTGCGTTTGAAGACTGAGCGATGCAATACCAGAGCTTACTCCTACGTACATGCCTGAAAAAAGAAGCGAAAAATCAAGTACAAACATGGTTAAAGAGTAATAAAAAAGCATTTTCCATGAGGTATTTTGAGGACGTTTGAGAAAAAAGACCGCAGGAAAAGCGGCAAAAAAGAAACGCAAAAATGTCAGCATTAGGGGTGGTATCTCTTTAAGAGCTACTTGAATGACCACAAAATTAATCCCCCAAATAGCCACGACACTGAGTGCTAGTAAAATGTATTTAAAAGGCATTTGGCAATACTCTAGCGATTATTGATGGCTAATTTTATACCAAATGCAATGAGTGAGATTCCTGCTATACGAGTAGCAATACGTCTTGCAAATGGAAATGCTTTGAGTTGGAGTGCGAGTGAATTGCCTAAAAGCACTAAAAGTGTTTGATAAAGAAGGCTAATAATCGTAACATGCACAATCATTGCAACCAACGTAGTTGTAGAAGCATTAGGGCGTAAGAAGAGTGGAAAAAATGCGACAAAGAAGAGCATCACTTTTGGATTGGTGATACTAACAAAAAAGGCTTGCTTCAAATACAACGAAGCGGCTTTTTGGGGTTCTTGATTGTTTGAATCAGATGTTATTTTTGTGCGCAGTAAACCAATGCCCAACCAACACAAATACGCTGCGCCAAAGTACTGTAAAAGCTCAAAAAGAAGAGGGTTTTGTTGCATAATGGCTGCTAGCCCTGCAAGTGCTGCTATCATAAATACAAAATCACCTAGGAGTGTTCCAAAAACTGCCCCAAGCCCTGCTTTGATGCCATTTCGAGCGGTTGCATTTAAAATGGCAATGGTTCCTGCCCCTGGAATCAACTGAAACAGTAAAATGGCTCCAATAAAGCTGTAATAGTTCTGAATATCAAACATATTCATGCCTTTTTTAAATTTGGGTTCATTATACTATGATTTAAAAAAAGGGACTGCTTAAATTTAGTCCTTTTTTTGTCATACATTTTTCTTATAATGAACAAATAAAGCATGACTTTATTAAGAATAAAATAGAATGTGACGCTAGAAAAAAAGCGTTTTTCGTGTGATTTCATCGATACTATTACGGGGTAAGGGGAAGTTCATGAGTGTGAATCTACTGTTAATCGGAGCAAATGAAGCAACAACACAGGAGTTGGTTTCCTTAGTTGATGCAACACTTTCGACGACTGCTGTTTATCAAAAAGCTACTTTAAGTAACTATCAAAATTATGATGCTGCAAATTATGATTTAATTGTCTGTTTTGCCAATCGTTATGACGAAATGGTAAAAAAATATGGCAAAGAAAAAGTGATCTCCGTTGAATTTGTACCGCCGACTGATTTTTTTGTTGCTGTTAGTCGTATTCCTGCTGGTGAAAAAGTTGTTATTTTTAACAACAGTACATCCGGTGCAAGTGTCCTTTTAAAATTTTTAAAATTTTATAGATTAGATCATGTAACCTATCGCATTGTTGCATTTGATGAGTGTAGCGATGGTGAAACACGAGAAGCATTAGGTGAAGCAAAATATATTATTGGAACCGATGGTTATGTTTCAGCGGGAAAAGCACTTTATACCAAATACAGCAATTATTTACGCCCTGATGTAACCGTTATGCCAAGTCCTCCTCGTACAGCAACCGCTGAGAGTGTCAGTGGTTTAGCGCAAATTGTAACAGCAATCAATAGTGACAAAGCACTTCAAGAAGCACGTGATATCTCTAAAAAATTAGCAGAGCAAACGAAAGAAATCTCCATCATTACACAAAGCGCTTCAAAATCTATTGAAGACACTGCCAATACTATCGTTGTTGTCAATTCAAAACTAGCTGCAGAAGTACAAAATGTTCAAGTGACCAATAACATGGCGCTAGAGTTAACCGAAGCGGTAGAACAAATTGGCAATATTACAACGGCGATAAAATACATCGCAAGTGAAACGAACCTGTTAGCACTCAATGCGACCATAGAAGCAGCGCGCGCGGGAGATCATGGACGTGGTTTTGCGGTTGTTGCAAGTGAAGTACGTAAACTTTCAGACCAAAGTAATAAATCAACTGATAATATTCGCCTCTCTATTATGGATGTACAAAAAGTGGTTGACCAGATTGTTCCTGCTTTGCAGCGAACGGTTGATGAAATCATTAAAACTCAATCTGAAGTCGAGCGCATTAGTATCGCTGCGCAAGAAGAGAGTAGAGCTATGAATGAAATTATTAAAAAACTTCAAGTGATCGTCGATGTTTCTCAAGCATTGAATGTCGCTGAAAATCAACACGCTTAACAACCTTTAGAAGAGGCTTTTTGCCTCTTCACTCCCCTTAGTATTTTATACACTACTAAAAAGGTAAGAATACTTGACATTATAATTTCTTTCTGCTAGAATTCATCAAAATTTTTAAGGAGCATATTATGCGTCACATCGTTACACTCACAACCATCACCAGTCTTATCGCGACATTTGCGCTTGCAAAAGAGATTAATGTTGGTGTTGTGATGCCGATGAGTGGCTCTTTAGCATCCTATGGGCAAACAACCTATGAAGGTGTAGAGTTGGCTCATGCCTTACAACCAAAACTGAAAAATGGTGATACTCTGAAACTTGTTTTAGTGGATAATAAAGGTGACAAAGTCGAATCTGCCAATGCGGCTACAAGATTAATCACGTCTGATAAAGTTGTTGGTATTCTAGGTGCCATTACAAGTACCAATACAGCGCAGATTATTTCTATTGCTGATAAAAAACAAATTCCAGTCATCGCTCCTGTTGCGACCAATGATAAATTGACAGAGAATAGAGCCTATGCAAGCCGTGTTTGTTTTACAGACTCTTTCCAAGGAACCGTTGTTGCGAATTACGCAACACGTGATCTAAAGCTTAAAACAGCTGTAGTTCTGACAGATCAAGCACAAGTTTATTCGTTAGGTCTTTCAAAAGCATTTAGCGAAGCTTTTGTAAAAGGCGGCGGTAAAGTGCTTAAAGAGATTCGTGTAAGTTCAGGAGACAAAGACTTTAAAGCGGTTGTCGCACAAGTAAAATCACTCAACCCTGATATGATTTTCTTACCGATATATCATGCAGAAGCTTCAATGATTACACGCCAAGCAAAACAAATTGGACTTAATAAGCCTTTCTTATCAGGGGATAGCGTAGCAAATCCAACATTTATTGAACTTGGTGGCGATAGCGTAGAAGGACATATGTTTACAGACTTTTTCGATCATAGCGCACCTCCAACAAGTAAGTCAAAAGAGTTTATTGCTGCGTATGAGAAAAAAACAGGTAAAAGTGATGTCAACTCATTTGTAACATTAGGTGCTGATACGTATAATCTTCTAGTAGATGCGATGAACCGTTGTGCGAATCCAGAAGACACTGTATGTGTCAATGATGAGATTAAAAAAACAGTTAACTTTGAGGGTGTTTCAGGTTTCATATCCATCGATAAAAATGGCAATGCAACACGCTCTGCTGTCATCAAAGAGATTAAAGGTGGAAAAGCAGTTTACAAATCTACCGTAAACCCTTAAGCCTATCACTAAACTTCAAACGAAGAAGCATTGTTGTGCCTCTTCGTTTCCTACTTTTTTTCTTCCATCCTTTTTTTGTCACTTTCACTGGATAAAATAGCACTTTTAGGCTAGCCTTTGGGCAATCATAATCTTGGTTGTGTTACACTTTCTTGGGAATTTTTTAAAGGAGACAAGATGCGTTTTTCTATGACATTGTTAAGTCTTGCAGCTATTATGGCAACAAGCGTCTTAGCAAAAGAGGTGAGTGTCGGTGTTATTTTACCGATGAGTGGTGCACTTGCGGGCTATGGTCAAGTGGCATACGAAGGAATTGAGCTTGCCAATACATTGCAGCCAAAACTTAAAAATGGTGACACTGTTAAGCTGGTTTTAGTCGATACAAAAGGCGATAAAGTAGAGTCTGCGAATGCTACAACGAGACTGATTACATCCGATAAAGTTGTTGGTATCGTAGGTGAAATGATTAGTACAAACACCGCTCAAATTATCTCCATTGCAGATAAAAAACAGATCCCTGTGATTGCGCCTGCTGCAACCAATGATAAACTCACTGAAAACAGAACGTATGCAAATCGCGTTTGTTTCATGGACTCATTCCAAGGAGCTGTTGTTGCAAACTATGCTTCTAAAGATTTAGGGCTTAAAACCGCTGTGGTTGTGACTGACCAAGCACAAGTTTACTCTTTAGGACTTTCTAAAGCCTTTACACAAGCGTTTACTCAAAATGGTGGAAAAGTGCTTAAAGAAGTTCGTATCAGTTCTGGTGATAAAGATTTTAAAGCGGTCATTTCTCAAATCAAAGCATTAAACGCTGATTTTGTGTTCTTACCAGTTTACCATACGGAAGCGTCTATGATTAAGCGTCAAGCGAAACAAGCAGATTTCAATAAACCGTTCTTCTCAGGCGATGGCGTTGCAAATCAAACGTTTATTGACTTAGGCGGGGACGCTGTTGAAGGATATATGTTTACAGACGCATTTGACCACAGTGCACCTCCAACACAAAAATCAAAAGATTTTATCGCTGCATATGAGAAAAAAACAGGTAAAAGAGAGTTGAACTCATTTACAGCTTTAGGTGCAGATGCGTATAACATCATGGTTGATGCGATGAATCGTTGTGCAAACCCAGAAGATAGCGTTTGTGTTAATGGTGAAATCCGAAAAACATCAAAATTTGAAGGTGTTTCAGGCTTTATCAGCATCGATGATAAAGGAAATGCAACCCGTTCTGCTGTTATCAAAGAGATTAAAGGTGGCAAAGCGGTGTACAAATCTACTGTAAACCCTTAATTTATATTAAAAAACCTAAAACCAAAGGGGCACATTGCCTCTTTGGACTACTCCAAACCTTTTAGCCTCTCCTTACCAAAGTTTTGATACCATATATATATGTTATAACACACTAGGAATTCGACTTGGCAACACTTCAAGAACTCATCAAAGAAAAAGTTTTAGTCATCGACGGTGCAATGGGCACGCAGATACAAGCACTAAGCCTTACGCCTGAACAATGGGAAGGTAAAGAAGGCTGTAATGAGCTGCTCAATATGACCGCTCGTGAAGAAATTTCAAAAATTCATCGTGGCTACTTGCTTGCAGGAGCAGACATCATCAAAACCAATACCTTTGGCGCATTGCCGTGGGTGTTGGAAGACTATGGCATAGGTGAACGTACTTATGAACTCGCAAAAGAAGGTGCGCGCATTGTTAAAGAAGCGTGTGCTGATTTTGCAACGGAACAAAAGCCACGCTTTTGTGCAGCTGCGTTTGGACCAGGAACGAAACTGCCTTCTTTAGGGCATATTGCTTATGATGAGATGTATGAAGGGTATAAAATTGCTGCGCGAGGTGTTGTTGATGGTGGATGTGATCTTTTCTTGATCGAGACAGCGCAAGATCCACTTCAAATCAAAGCGGCACTACATGCTATTTCTGATGTTCAAAAAGAGTTAAACGTCAAACTTCCTATTATGGTTTCTGTGACCATTGAGCTTAGTGGTACGATGCTCATTGGAACCGATGCTACGACTATCGCGGCGATTTTAGAGCCATTTGATATCTTAAGTCTTGGCTTTAACTGTGGAACGGGACCTGAGCAGGTTGAAAAGCATGTGAAGACGCTTAGTTCTGTTTGGAGTAAACCTATCAGTGTCCATGCCAATGCAGGACTTCCTCAAAACCGTGGTGGTTACACCTTTTACCCGATGGGGCCTCGTGAATTTGCGGAGCTTCAAGAAAAATTTACAGAAATTGCGGGAGTTTCTATCCTCGGAGGATGTTGTGGTACAACGCCTCAGCATATCTTAGAACTCTCCAAACGCGTGGAGGGTAAAAAGCCTCTTGCTCCTAAAGGTGAAATGCCTCGTAGCATTGCCTCTTTATTTGAGACAAGAGCGTTAAAACAAGACCCAGCGCCGTTTCTCATCGGAGAGCGCAGTAACGCGACAGGCTCAAAAGCCTTTCGTGAACTACTTTTAGCAGAAGACTATGATGGTACGCTCAGTGTCGCACAACAACAGGTGAGAAGTGGTGCGCATGGCATTGATGTGAGTGTGGGCTTTGCGGGACGTGATGAGCACAAAGACACCAAAGAGGTCATGAGTCGTTATGTGCAAAAGATAGCACTGCCACTCATGCCAGATACCACGCAAGTACCAGCACTTGAGGTTTCGCTCAAGCTTATTGGTGGAAAGCCTATCATTAACTCAGTTAACCTTGAAGATGGCATCGAAAAGTTTGATAAAGTGTGCTCCTTAGCAAAACGTTTTGGTGCGGCACTCGTTTGTTTAACGATCGATGAAGTGGGAATGGCAAAGAGTAAAGAGCAAAAAATAGCTGTGGCGGAGCGCATTTTCCAGCTTGCTACGACAAAGCATGGCATTAACGCGGGTGATTTGGTGTTTGACCTCCTTACATTTACGGTAGGAAGTGGTGATCCTGAGTACCATACCGCGGCGATTGAAACCATTGAAGCGATTCGTGAGTTTCATGCAATGCACCCAGAAGTAGGCTTTGTTCTTGGTATTTCAAACATCTCATTTGGTTTGGCAAAACACGCCAGAGAATATCTCAATTCAGTCTTTTTACACCATTGTGTTGAAGCTGGGCTTAGCATGGCTATCGTCAATGTTAAAAATACCCTTCCTATGCACAAGATCAGCGATGAAGATAAAAAAATCTGTGAAGACTTACTCTTCAATAGACGAGAAGAGGGTGACCCTCTCTTTAAATTTATAGACCATTTTGCAGGCGTTGTTGAAAACAAAGATGAGAGTGACGCCGCGTATGAGGCAATGAGCACAAAAGAGAAAATTTCTACGCTTCTCATCGATGGTGACAAAGAACGAATGTTAACTCTTTTACCAACGGCAAAAGATGAGATAGTAGCGGAACTCATTGTTAATGAAATCTTGATAGATGCCATGAAAGTGGTGGGTGAGCTTTTTGGAAGTGGCAAGATGCAGTTGCCTTTCGTTCTTCAGTCTGCTGAGGTTATGAAAGCTGCTGTGGATTATTTGCAGCCGTATCTTCCAAAAACAGAGAAGAGTACGACCACAACCCTTATCATTGGAACGGTAAAGGGTGACGTACATGATGTGGGTAAAAACCTTGTTGACATCATCTTAAGTAATAACGGTTTTAAGGTCATCAACATTGGTATCAAAGCTGAGCTAGAGCAGTTTTTAGAAGCTTTGAGGGAGCACAATGCTGATGCTATCGGTATGAGTGGGCTTTTAGTCAAATCTACCAATGTGATGAAAGAGAACCTAGAAGCGATGCAAAAGATGGGCATTAAAATTCCTGTCATCTTAGGTGGTGCTGCACTAACCGATAGCTTTGTGGAGGACTTCTGTCGTCCAATTTATGATGGTCCGATTTACTATTGTAAAGATGCCTTTGAAGGGCTTGAAGCAATGGGTCGCATCGAAATAAAAAATTTTGATACCTCATTTAACCGCAAAGTCGTTGAAAACAGTGTCGCCAAAGCCAATAAAGAAGCTAAAGAGATACCACCATTTGATGAGCTTAAAATGCCAAGTCGCGACATCGCCATTCCGACACCTCCATTTTGGGGTAGACGTGTGCTGAAAACCGATGTAAAAGAGTTGGCATTTTCATGGATAAACCATAAAATCCTTTTTGCTCAGCGTTGGGGGTATAGTGGAAAAGGTCAGAGTAAAGAAGAAAAACAAAAACAGCTTGATGAGGTACTGTGGCCAACATTTGAAAGAGTCAAAGCAGACATCGAGCGACTAGGGCTTTTTGAGCCGACCATCATTTATGGGTATTACCCTGTGCGTTCTTATGAAAATTATCTTTATTTGTTCGATGAAAGTGAGGGGTACTTTAGTGACGCTCAGGTCAATCGTGAGAGCATTGAGACGATTAAAGAACGAGCCATTAAAGTGTTTGACTTTCCTCGTCAAAACAGAGCTCCGTATCGTTCTCTGAGTGACTTTATAAGCCCTGATCGCCATGATGTGCTTGCTTTAACGTGTGTCAGTGCTGGTGAAAAGTTTTCAGCGTATGAAAGAGAGTTGTACGATGCGAGCAACTTTACCGAGTACTTCTTTGTACATGGACTAGGTGTTGAGCTTGCAGAAGCGTTGGCGGAGATCGTGCATAAACAGATACGACTTGACCTTGGCATCGCTGAACATGAGGGACATAGTCTTCGTGATGTGCAGATGAAGCGCTACCATGGGTGCCGTTACTCATTTGGTTACCCAGCATGTCCTGCTTTGGAAGACACAAAAGTGATCTTTGATCTTCTTAAGCCTGAAGAATTTGGAATTCATTTGAGTGAGACGTTCCAAATCCACCCAGAGCAAAGTACAACGGCTATTGTGATGCACCATAAGGAAGCGCTTTATTTTAATGTTTGAGTTATAATATTTTCACATTTATTTGAGGAGGGTCAAATGATTAAAAGTTTAGTTGCCTCAATGGCATTAGCTTCATTGGTATTTGCTGTTAGCGGCGGTGTCAGTGATGAAAAGGTAAAACAAGAAGTGCAGGTTCGCCAAGATGCTCAACGACAAGAGATTGAGACGAAAAAAAGCCAACTTGACACTAAACAAGACGTGAAAAAAGAGACAGAAAAAGCGACAAAGTCGAAAGCAAAAGAGAAAGAAGAAAAAGTAAAAGATAAAAGTAAAAAAGACAAAGACGAAAAATAGTAGTACATAAACGATGGCAAAAGTTGTTATTTTCTCAGGTGCAGGCATCAGTGCTGAAAGTGGGCTTTCCACATTTCGAGATGCTGATGGACTGTGGGAAAAGTACCGCATCGAAGAGATATGTACGGCAGGGTGTTTGAACTGGAATAGGGAAAACACCCTTACATTTTACGATGCTAGACGTGAACAATTAGACTCTGTAATGCCCAATGCTGCGCATTATGCTATCGCAAAACTTCAAGAAAAATACTCAAAAGATATCGCCATCATCACCCAAAATGTCGATGACTTGTTCGAACGAGCAGGTTGCAAAGACATTTTACACTTGCACGGCTTTTTACCAAGACTTCGCTGTGAAGCGTGTGGCACAACCCATCTTATAGGATATACCAAACAAGAAAGAGATCTAAGTTGCCAAAACTGTGGCGGTTCCTTTCGCCCTGACATCGTCTTTTTCGGTGAAGCCGCTCCCATGTATGAACACCTTTATGACGCTATGCAAGACTGCGAGTTTCTAGCCATCATCGGCTCTAGCGGCAATGTCGTTGCGATGGACCATTTCGCCCGCCATATTAAAGTTTCCATCCTCAATAATTTAGAAAAAAGTGATGCCATCAACGAAAAAGTCTATACCAAAGTGCTCTACAAAAAAGCAACTGAGGCGATAGATGAGATCGTTGTGGATGTGGAGAGGTTTTTAAAAACTTGAATAGCTAAGAGAGAAGCAAGCTTTTTGGCTTTCATAGAACAAAATATACACACAAAAAAGGCAAAAACGATGGATAAATTTTTAGAAGCAGCCATAGAAGAAGCCCAAAAAGGTTTGGATGAGGGTGGTATTCCTATAGGTTCTGTGTTAGTCATAGACGGTAAAGTCTTAGGGCGTGGGCATAACCGTAGGGTTCAAAAAGGAAGTGCTATCTTGCACGCGGAGATGGACTGTTTAGAAAATGCGGGACGATTGAGTGCGTGTGAGTATAGTAAAGCTACGCTTTATTCGACATTATCGCCGTGCGATATGTGCAGTGGTGCCATTTTACTCTATGGCATACCAAAAGTGGTGATTGGTGAGAACCAAACTTTTTGTGGACCAGAAGCGTATGTTAGATCACGAGGTGTAGAGGTTGAAGTCCTCAACAATGAGACATGTCGCAAGCTTATGGAAGCTTTTATAGAAAAAAATCCAGAACTGTGGAATCAAGATATCGGTGTATAGAAGCGTTTAAAGACAAGGTGTCTTTACCATATACCCAATGCCTCTTACATTGACGATGAAATCTTCTTTGAGATGATTTTTCAAACGATTGATCTCTGTTCGTATGGTAGCGTCATCTACGAACATATCACAGTCGCTCCAAACACTTTCTCTAAACATATCATAACTACAGACAAAACCTCGGTTGTGTGTTAAAAACTCGATAATTTGAAGTTGGCGTTTTGAGAGTACTTGAGGTTCTTTGTTAAAGTAAAGTGTCATCGTCTCACAATCAAAGCTGTATGCAGAAGAGAGGACTTTGTGGTGCATCTCTTTTTTAGCAGTTTTTGAAATGCGGTCAATACGGATACCAAGCTCTTTGAGATGAAACGGTTTTTTCAAGTAGTCATAACACCCAAGTTCAAACGCTCTTGAGATGTCTTCAATGTCGATAAGCGTTGAAATAAAAATAATAGGTATGATTTTCTTTTGTGCGTGTAATTTTTCTAAAATGCTGAGTCCATCGATGTTGGGAACATTAATATCGAAAACGAGCAGGTCAAACTTCTCTTTTTCCAAGATTTCTAAACAGACGTTGCCATCTCGTACAGACATGATGGCATGACCAATGGTTGTAAGGTACTTTGCGATAGATTCGTTAAGGAGTATGTCATCTTCTAATAAAAGTATTTTCATGCGTTCTCGATTTTAAATTGATACGAAAAGGACGTTATGTTTTCATCTGAATGCACTGTAATTTTCACGTTTTCTTCCTTACAAAGTCTCTTAACGAGATTGAGTCCTAGTCCAAAACCATCTTGGGATCGTTCTTCACGGTAGTATTCTTCAAAGATTTTCTTAGGTTCTTGAATTTTACGTGAATGAGATGCTATGGTAAAACGGCAACTCTCTTCATCTTTATATAAAGATACAACGATTTTTTCATTTTCAAACGTGTATTTGATGGCATTGGTGATGTTGTTGTCGATGATACGTTGTAATTTTGTCTCATTAAAATGGATGAACATCTCATCCGCATTGGTTTCAAAAACAAACATGGATTTTGCTTTGTTTGCCACTTGTGCAAAAAAGTCAATACGACTACGAACATAGTCTACCAAATCGATGTTTTGTTTAAGATAGGTAATGTGGTCTTTTTTTACCAAGTAACTCAAATCATCATACATAGAAAAAATATTTTTGACAGCAACTTCGATGTTTTCCAAATAAGCATTTTTACCAAATTCCATCTCATAGAGTTCGATGTTGTTCATGATGGCATTAAGCGGTGTATTCATCTCATGAACGGTGTAACGCAAAAATTGTCTATGAGAAGTCAGCAAATTGTTTGAGTAGTTCATCTGCTTTTCTAGGCGCTTAGACTGTTTGTCATAGTCACGTGCACTTTGTTCAACCAAATGGGTTAAAGATTCGATCGTTTTAGAATAAAAAGGGTTTTTCTTTGCATCATCATTGCGTGCGCTCGCTAA
>Ga0209016_1001615_pt1 | contig 17426 bp, 19 predicted proteins | sample EPASupsiteSAE305_FD_187265 | JGI IMG/M metagenome (GOLD analysis project Ga0209016, IMG submission 187265) | Bioremediated contaminated groundwater microbial communities from EPA Superfund site, New Mexico - SAE3-05 (SPAdes) (version 2) | ecosystem: Environmental > Aquatic > Deep subsurface >...
AGCACTGTTTTGGAATTTTATCAGATCATGCAGCCATAGCTTGGCATCCATGAATTAATGCCGTTACAGCTGTCACATCAGGCAAACAAAAAGAGGTTGTCCGTGAGGAGAACCTCTCTGCGTTTGCTGGAGCACTTAGCTCTATCGAATAAAATTGCTAAGTGGTCGAACTAAAGGCTTTTTGTTTGGTCATATTTTGCCTTGTATACCCAAAAATATACCTATAATTATTGATTGGCTGTGTTCAGTCAGATGTCTTTTAACTGTTTGCTGTGTCATTTTGAGCATAATACACAAGTCAATAAGTCTGTCCATCTGTTCTTGTGACGTTAATGTGTTGCCGATCAGGCAGGCGGGATGGTGAAAACAGAAAGCCGCCCCAGTGGTTCCGGAGCGGCTCTGTTGTTGGCTATTCTTCGTTACTCTTTACAACAGCCTGCCGCTTCGTCGGCTATCTTCTTGATGGTTAGCGCCAATACTCGCAGGTCACTGATTCGGTCAAGCTGTTCAACCTGTGGCAGGTCAATAAACTCTTCGGCAAAGTCGTAGGTCTCGCGGTCCAGTATGTTGATCAGGGCGCGAAGTTCTATTTCGGGGTCGCCTGGGTAGATCATGGCTGTAGCCCTGCAGAGGTTTTGTTGTTACACACTTCTTCAAAAAGATGCCTGGTTTTTTCAATGAGTTGTGGGTTGTTTGTTTTGATAATTTTGTCAAGTAACTGCAGTGTTTCCACTGCTACAGGGTTTTTTAGTAATTCCAGTATGTTGTCGGATGGTTTCTGTTTTGACGCTTGCTTTTGCATGGTGGCCGCTCCTTTCATTTTTCTGGGTATGGTGGTTTAAAAAAACGCATTGCATAAGCTATTTTCTTCTGCTATATTCTGTATAACATTTCGATATTACATAGAAATAACTTGATTGAGTGTTCCCGTAATCTGTCCGAAACTATTTCGTACAGATATTGATTTCACTACACAAGAGCCGCCCTGGAAATCCCCGGAGCGGCTCTTGTGTTTCAACAGTCTGGAATAAAACCGGTTTATCTGTACGCCTGTTTGTACCAATCAATCGCAAGCTTGATGTTGTCCCGGTCTTGCGCTGAAAGGCTGTTAAGAAACTGCTGCCGCATATGCAGGGGCATACCTGCCAGCGGGTGCTGGCGCTTGATACTCTGGTACAGGTTTCCCGGCTTGCCGCCTGCCTTCAGGTACTCTGCCTTGTAGTGGTCTACCGCCTCTCTGTCCCGGTATTTCATGGCTTGACGGAAGTAGTACAGGGCCTTGCTCCGTTCAGTGGGTTCTGCTGTGGTCTGTTCTCTGCCGTGCTTTTCCAGAAAGCGGCCCACCTGCTGCTTGATGTCGTGATAGGCGTTCTCGCCGGGGTCTGATTCGTACACCAGCAGATTCTTCAGGCTGTTCAGGTACCCTTTGCCCGGCTTGTCTGCCAGTGCCTTGTACTCTTCATCCAGTGCAAAGAAGCGAGCTACATGCTCGGCTTTGTCCCGGATCGGCATAGGCTTGGTCATATCAGGGTAAATGCTTTTGCCGATCATCAGTTCACCGGCCAGCTTGGTAAAGGGGCTGGCAGCGTTTACCAGCTTGTTGGGTGTTGCCAGTGCAATCTTCTTCAGCATTTCCCTGGCATCCATCCGGCCTGTCTCCAGCTTTTTAAAGCTCTCCGGGTAGTCTTCCAGCCCTGCCCATGCAAGAACGTCTGAGAAGGCACCAGAGAAACGCAGGGTTAACGTCTTGCCGTCGCTGGTGGTGCCAAGGATCAGGTGCAACTGCCCGCGTACCTGTGCGCTTAACTTTTCTTCCTCTTCCGGGTGTACCAGATGATTGAAGGCTGAAACCGCTGCAAACAGCAGGTGGGTCAATAGCAGCTTTTCACCAATGCCCAGGGCTGCGCCTGCTGCCTTGCGACTGACCACCGCTGCCATGCGTGCCGCTGTGCTGCCAGCTTCGCCCTGTGTGGCAGCGTTCTTGAACAGGCGGTAGTAGCGCGGGGCGTTAATCTCCATCCAGCTCCAGAACGGAATCAGGCTGGTTCTGATCTTCTCACCATGTGCAGACAGGTTGCCGTAATCCCCCAGCAGTTCCCGGCTAAGTTTGGCGGCCTTGTCCCTGCTGTTGGTCAGGCTGTTAATCTCTGCCGGGTTTGAGGCCCAATAGACCGGCTTGCCCTGGTCAAGCAGTTCCTTGGCTCGCAGGTAGGCGGCTTCCCTTAACAGTCCTTCCCGTAGCTGGGTCAGGCTGGAAATCTTGTCAAAGTATTTGGCAATCATGTTTGCCGGTGCCAGCTTGGTAAGATCCCCGGTTTTCAGGGCATCCAGCAGCTTTGTATTGCGGGTGCCTTCCTTCAGGTGCTGGAATCCGGGCAACTTGGAAATGTCCGGTATTTCGTTAATGCTGATACCGGCATCAATTACGCCACGGTCAAGCATGGCTAGTTCTTCAAAGGTCATTGGCTGGCCTGCCTTACGGTTCAGGGCATTTTTCCAGGCGGTGCTGAAGTGCTTCATAATGCCGGGATCAGCAGCAAGGGCAATATCCAAGTCGCCGCTCATGTTGTTCAGATTGTACTTCAGCGCCCGGCGTGGTGATAGCAGCGTCCAGACCTTCCAGCCTCCAATCAGCTTTTTGTTGATGGTGTCCAGGGTGGCGTCTTCCCGGTTGGTTCTCAGGTTGTCCAGGGTTTTTGCCAATCCTTCAGGTATGACCACCTCTTCCTTTCTGCCGCCCAGAATCAACACTTCTTTAAACTTCTGCGCCACTTCAGCAAAGGCCGGGTTCTGCTCTACAAAGCGGGTAATGATGCTTTCCGGCATGGTCTGACCTTTGTAGAAGACGCTGCCCTTTTCCGGCTGCCAGGTGGTGTAGCCTTCAGGGATCAGTGTTTTCCAATCAACAGCCCCTTCCTGTTTGGCCTGTTCCCGCAACGCCGGGGCAAGGTCGTTGATGCTCAGTACCTCGTCAAGGGCCTTCTTGGTTGCCAATTCTTTGAGAGCTTGGGCGTAATACTCTAACTCTGCTTCAAGGAAGTTGGTGTTGATATCCAGCTCTGAACCTTCCCGGCCTTTTTGCCAGCCCCGCTGTTTGTTCCTTACCTCTCCGGCTGTGCTGATTCCAGCCCACTTGCGGGCGTTGGCATGTTCAAGTACCTGGTGCCGGAAGTAGCCGGTGTTAATGTCATCTGCAGTATACTTGCCGGTGGCCTTGTAGTTCTCCAGCCCTTGGGGTGTCAGCACTGATTCAACCGGTAGCAGGTCGTTATCAACCAGTTCAAGCACCAGCTGCTTGTTGACTTCTGCCCGCCGTTCTACTGCTGCCTTGATATCCGGGTTTGCTTCTACCAGTTTGCTGATTTTGGCATGATCAGCCTTGACGGTCTCCGGGGTGTAGCCAAAGGGTAGGGCACGGCCTTTTTCCGCTTCATTGATCAGGTCATCAAGCACCACCTTGCGGCTGAACAGGTCCATCTTCTGAGGCCCAAAGGAGGCGGTCAGGCTGTGCAGGTATTCGGCTGTTTTGGCCTTGGCTGCCACGTCTGAGGATTCAAAGCGCCGGAGAATATCGGCAGTACGTTTGCCGCTGAAACTGCTGGTGTCCAGATTGGGAAAGTGTTGACGTTCTGACAACATCCGCTGCAGAAAGCCTTGCAGCCGTTCTTTCAGGCTGGGGCCATCACTCAGGCCGTGGGCTGTCTGCCAGCGTTGTTCAATGGCCGGGTCTGTTGAGGCAATCCCGGCTGTCATGCCTTTGGGCTGCATAATGGTGTCATTGGGCTTGGTTCTGCTGGTGGCAATCCGCTCCAGTGTGGTTTTCAGGGAATAGGCCGGGGCTGCTGCAGCGGCTATGTTGTCAGCATTCCAGACGTCACCGCTGGCGATATCCTGCATAACCTGCAGGGCAGGATTAAACAGGCCGCGTACCTTCTGGAAGAACTGGTAAATTGCCTGCAACCAGAGGTGTCCCTTCTTCTGGGCCAAGCTGCCGTTGTCTTTCAGACGCTGGTATTCCTGGGCTGCCGCTTCTTCATTACCAAACTTTTTCAGCAGGGTTGCCCGCTGGCTTTGATTCAGGGCAAGCGCCATGGCAGCGTGGAAGGTTTCATGGTAGATCTCACCAGTACCGGCTTCAGTCAGGGAGATTACGGCATCCTGCCCCATCCGCTGGAAGGCGGCCACCGGCTGTTCATCAGCCTGCAGCTTGCGGCCATAGGCGGCTTCTGCTGCCTGCTGGTTGAAAAGGATTTCATCTGTGCCGTTTACCCGGATGGTTGCGCCGTTTTTCATGGTTACGGTGAAACCGTTCTGGTCCTCAGTAATGGTCTGTTTGGGGAAAGCCTGTGCAATAACCTCATGGGTCAGATTGAAAAGCGGCCTGTTTTGCGGGGCAGCTGCCTCTGTGGCCGTGTTTTGATTGCCGGTCAATGGCTGAGTAGCGTCTTGCTCATCAAAATGTTTAAGGGCGTACATAATTGACTGATCAAGATTCGGGTCAAGTGCGGATACATCAAAGGGGAAATCTGACATATTCTGTTCAAGGTTGGCCTGATGCTGCAGGCTGTAGCTGTGTTGGCGTCTGGTGGCGGCCTCAATCTTGCTGTACATGTCTTCAACCGTGCTGCCCGGCTGAAGGTAGCCGTGTCCCTCCAGCAGCTCCCGCATGGTATCCAGGGGCTTACCCTTGCTGCTGATGGTGTGCAGTATCCCCACTTTGCCGGTCTTGCTGGCGTGAAGATTCAGGTCTTTAATGCTGTCTTTGATGTTGCTGCCCCACTGTGTTACTGCCTGTTCCCGGTTGATGCCGCCCAGCTTGGCAATAGCGGTGATCAGGTCATCCTGTGCCGGGTTGACTGAACGGCTTGGTTTACTGGTCAGATTCGGCTGCCTTTGAGACACAACGGGGCTTGCTGTTCCCGGTTGAGGTGCAAGCTCCGGCTGCTGCAGGACTGCTGGTTCTTCTTGCTGTTGGCCGGTTAAGCGTTTCCACTCACTGACAAGCGCCTGGCCGGACTTGTCGTAGGCCCTGACGTTCATCAGGTGCGTCATGCCGTTCTTGATCTGCTCATCTGCCCAATGATTTGCAAGGGCCAGTTCATCAAGTTGCGGCATGGTTACCGGTTGCCGAAACTCAGAAGGTCCGCCCAGCAGTTCAGCGGTTGCAGGTCCGGCTGCAGGCAGGTCAGACAGGCTTGTTGATCCTTCGTGTTCCAAGGCCTTCAGGCGGTCAAAGCCTTGCTGCTGTTCAGGGGTAAGCGTGGTGTCCGGCAGGTCCGGGGTGGTCTGGATTGCTGCCGCTTCGCCTGCTGCCATGGCAGCAGCCAAGGGGCCACCACCGGCAGCCTTTGCCTGTTGCGCTGCTTCTTCAGGGGATTGGTGAACAGCACCCGGTTGCTCTGTTTGTGCGGAATGCTGGGTAAGGGCGTTGTGGGCACCACCAGCCCCACCCATTAAGCCACCGGTTACCATGCCCTGGGCACCTGATTCCAGTACCCCTTCATGCCATGGCTTATCCAGGGCAATGTTTTGCAGGGCCTGTTCCTGCATACTCTGGGGAAGTTCCTCCAGCATACCTTCAGTCAAGGCACCTTCAGCCATCTGACGGACAAGCCCTTTGTTGATCGCCTTGCCGCTACCGCTGGCCAGCATGGTTTCAATGTTGGCAATACCGGCCTTGTTTGCAAACTTACCGGCTGCAGCTCCAATGCCACCGGTCACAATACCGGATAACCCGGCAAGGCCAGCTTGTTCAGGTGTCAAAAGGTGGTCTGGTGTTTCGGCCCGGATTGCCTCGGCGTTCTGTCCGGCTGTTATGGCACCTTCTCCAATGGCTCCGGCAACAAAAGGGGCCAGCTTTGGCAATACCTTAATCGCTCCCCGTGCTATTCCAGCACCACCCAGTAAGGAGGGTGCTGATTCCAGGGCGGTGTGTCCGGCAACAGAGGGATTTTCAACAATGGCCTGAACAGTGGGTAAAAAGCCCTTGGCCTGCTGCACATTGGCAAAGGCTGCCTTTTGTTCAGGCGAGTACAGTTCATCCAGTGTTTTCTTGGCTTCACGGGGTCTGAAACCTACATACTCCAGCCCTTTGCCTACCCTGCCACCGGTTGGAATATCGGCAATACCAACAATGGATTCAGGCAGGCCGATAGCGCCCTTCAGTGCAGTTACTGCCGTGTCTCCGGCAATACGGCGAAACAGTGAAGAATGTTCCATCGGCTGTGAAGGCGGTTGTGGTGTCGGTGCGGGTAGTGCTGCTAATTGCTGCGCTATGGCATCATCGTTAAAGGTTGTATCGTCAAAGAAATTGATACGGTCATACAGTCCCATGATTTACCCCTCCATAGCTTCTTTTCTGGTTTGGAACCGGGCAAAGTCGGGCACGTCTATTGCGTGGCCGTTCTTCTGGGCTACGCCATAGATACGGGCTGCCGCATCGTTGTGACTCATGCCACCCTTCATCAGTTTTTGGTAATGGGGCTCATACACTTTGGGTAGGGCTACGTATTGTCCACCCTGACGGTTGGGGGAGAGCATAAATACGTTGCCCTTGGGGTCTTCTGCCTGGGCTTGCAGTTGGGCGTAGTAGTTAAGCTTTGGTGCTACGTTGGTTGGGATGTTCAGCTTTGACCACCCGGACATTAACCCTTTCACGCGGTCGCTGTAATCCTTCTGGCCTTGTTCCTGCTGTTTGCCAAGGGCGGTCTGCTGCGCCTTGACTATGTTCGAATCACCAGTAATACCGGCAGCCTTTACATTGGCATCAGCGGTATATTTGACACCGGCAAGGGTTTGGTCAGCCGTGTACTTGTCGCCCTGTTCCTTGATACCGGCAATCCGCTGTGCCTGGGTATCTGCAAGCTGACCGGCAATTGCATTGCGGCGGGATTCATACCCGGCCAGATCGCCAGCAGCTCCGCCACGGATGAAGCTGCCAAAGTTGCGATTGTTTACCGTTTCTGCAGCGGCCTGTTCACGAGGAGACATGCGCATAAGGTCACGCTGTCCGGCCTCGTTTACCTTGGCAGCGTGCGCCACCTGCTCGTCATAGCTGCGGCCTCTGTTATCCATTAAGCCATTACCTGGCTTGCCAATACCGGCAATCGCTTGCTGGTTGATTGCATCCATCCGGCGCACACCGTTTGCAGACATACCTGATTCTTGCATTTTGCCCAGGGTCTGCAGGTTATCCGGTGTCATACCAGCAATAGTCTTGGGTGTACCGATAAGACTTGCGCCACCTGGAGCAGAGGCACCAGAACCGGCGATACTGAAACCGGCAATTGCCGGTGCTTTATCCGGCATACCCAAGGGGCCTGATGATTGGCTTGTGCTGCCGGCTGGTTGAGACGTTGCCCCGGCTATCGGTTGTGCCGGTCTAGCTATCCCCTGCGGTTTGCTGGCCTCCATCCCCGCAATTGCCATCGGGTTGCTGCTGGGTACCGGGCGACCGGCATAGTAGCCTGCACCGGCAATGGCGCTGGTGCCTGCATTTGGTGATAGATCAAGCCCGGCTTTGGGCGGTTCTGCTATCGCTTGCGGCTTCTTGGACGGGTCAAATACTTCTGAGGGGTCGTAAGTGATGCCCCCTAATCCGGTTTTTCCATTTGGTAGGGCCATGGTCTGTTTTCCTTTCAGTTTTCTAATTGTTCGTATTGGTATTTGTGTTGTTATTGGTGCTGTAGCTGGTGCTTGCGCTGCCTTTGAATTCAAAGCTACTCGAACTCGAAACGCTGTTCATGGCGCTGGCTATCATCTGCATTGCCCCTTGTGAAAGTCCACGCAAGGTTTCTACACGGGTGGTTGTTTCCCTCATGGCTGCATCAAGCTCCAGACGGGCAGCATCAGACAGCACCGATGCCTTGATCTTTAACGCCTCCAGATCAAGCGTTACCTGTGTCCTGGCCTTCTCAAAATCGCGCATTACCTTACTGTCATGCAGCCTGCCCAGAAGATCTACAATACCAAGGGCCTCCTGCAGCACGGTCTTGTTGTATTCAACTGCCAGCCGTGCTGATTCAGTCATGACATCTGCGCTGGTATCAGCAAGGCGCTTGCTGCTTTCGTTGTTCATTTCGGTTTGCTTTGCCAGCAGCGCACCTGGCGGCATATCCCAGCCCCCGCTTGAAAACTGGGTGGTAATCTCGGTGTATGCCTTGGCACGATCCGCCGCTACCCGTGCTTCTGCCGTGCAAACAGGGCAGCTTCAGCAGTGCCCAGGCCGGTGCTGCTGGTGGCAAGGTCTGATTCAATACGGTTCTTCAATGCCGTCAGGGTAGAATCAGAGAATCCGTTGTCAGTGTAGGTGATGGTTGTTGCAGGCATTGCGTTAAGGGCTGCCAGAAGATCTTCCAGTTTTGCCGTTATTACATCGGTGTCAGTGATGTTTTTAAGATCATCAGTTAGTATCTGCAGGGTCTGGTGTGCCCATACGGCATAGTTGCCAGCATCGGCATAGCGGGCCTGCAGCATGGCCCATGCCTGGGCACGGGCATAATCACCAGCAGGGTCTACCTGTGGCTGGGCGGGTAGGGTAGGAAGTGTCATGGTTGTAGCTCCTTTATTGATAAGGTGTAGGTTGTGCGGTCACGTAGTCTTCAAACTTGGCGGCATCGCCCTTGCTATACTTGGCGGTCCGATATGCTTGGAACTGCCGGATCAGCTCTTTCGCTTCATCATGCAATCCAGCAGGAGCAATGTTTTCAAGATAAACCGCCTCTTGTGCTGAAAGGTCTTTGGCTGCCAGTGCTTTATTGAATGCATCAACATACCGCTGGTGTCTCGCCTTGGCTCTTTGCTCTTCCTTGTACTGGCTGAGTATCCGGCTGCCCTGTAGTTCCTTGATTTTCAGATCAAGGGGGCGGATAGCCTCTTTGATTGGTTCATTGGCTACCTGCTGCAGTCGCTGGATTTCAGCATGAAGCTGGTTGATTTCAGCATCTGTACGCTTACCAGTGGCATATTCTGTCAGCATCAAGGGCAGCTTTGCCTGTAACTGCTTGATATGATCAAGAGCCGTTTCTTTGCGGGCCTGCAGTCTGCTGACGGCAGATTCGAGTTCTTCAATTTCTGTGTAAATCTGTTTTACGTTCTCTTGCATGGTTAGGTTCCCTTTATATTTCAGGCGTTTACCGTTATTTCGCTGTTGTCCGGTTCTTCAGGCAGAGGGGCAATGTTGACAACCTGCTCAAACGGGATTGGGTTAGGGCCAAAGCCCCGTTGGGCAAAGCACTGCAGTTGACTTATCAGGGTATTTACCTGTTCTTTAAGCACCGGACGGCCAGCTGCATAGGACCAGAGCCGGTCTTCATCACCTGCCTGCAGGCTGCGACGATGCAGAATTGAGTTAAAATACTTGGCAAATTCAGCGTCTTCAGCCCGTAGCTTTTCGATGCTGTTAATGCTGCCAAGGGCAAGCCGTACTGTTTTCAGGCGGTTCTCAAGCACTGCGTATGCGGCCAAATAGGGGGCTTGCAGGGCAACAAGCAGCAGCATCTTTTCCGCTTCAAGTTCCTGCAGTTCAGCCAGATTTCCCGATTCAGCAAACCGGAGTAACGCGGCAACGTATTCCTTATCAATGGCGTCAAGCCGTTGTTCAACAGAGCTGCGGCGGTGCTTAAGCCTGGTCAGTGCTTCTGTAAGGTGGTTCTGTTCATCGTCAAGCTGTTGTTTATTCTTCATGGGGAAGGCTCCTTAGTTGTGGTACTGCGGGCTGCAGTGGTCGGCACCCTGGGAAATCAGGTTTAGCACTCCCAGCAGGTGCTGGTTTTGCTGCATAAGGTGAACAAGCCGGGCTTCGGCCTGTTCTGCCCGTTGGGCTGCCTGCTCAGTCGCCGTGGCGTACTGGCAGGAAAGCCGGTACAGCAGTTCCATGGCCTCAAGGAAATCCGCTGGTTCGCGGTCTCCGTCCAATATCTCGTTCTGTACCTGGTGCAGCAATTCAAGGGTTTCCACGTTAGTTCGGTCTGCCCTGATAAGGTCTTCATCCTGCAGGATCAGGTAATCGGCAGGCGGGGCAGACTCAGGCACGGCAACCTCTTCTGCTGGTGCAGGCTGGAAACCTTCAGGGAACAGCCGGTCGTGCAGTTCAATAAACTGGTTTGTTGCTTCCTCCCAGTCGCCCTCAAAGAGCTTTTCTGCAGTCTGCTGTACCAGCTGGCCTATCTCTTCAAGTGTTACGTTCTGGTTTAATTCAGGGGTGTTGTTCATGGGGTTATCCTTTGCTTTGTGGTTCCGGCTCTGCCGGTTTAAAAATCAATAGCTTGGTTGGTTGCCTGGCGCTGTGGCTCGTAATCCTTGAGGCCGGTAAACTGCAGGCTGGGGCGGTCTAACAGCACTTCCCAGATCTGCCCGGCTGCGCCGTTACGGTTTTTCAGCACCTTCAGAATCAACTGCCCTGCCTTGGTCTGCTGCAGGCCCAGCATGAAGTCTGCACTGGCCTCAATATCTCCGCCGCCTTTGGCGCTGTGGGCTTCAATTTCGGCCTGATGCTTGACACTCTCCCGGTTGACCTGGGCCAGCACCAGCAGCGGCACGTTCTTCTCTTTGGCAAGGTTCTTCAGGGCGGGCCCAAGAAAGGCGGTCTTTTCAAACAGGGTCTTGCCGGGTGCAGACATCAGGCCGAGGTAATCGATCCCCACCACGCCGATTTCGCCGTGGTTGCGCTTGGCAGCGTCAATGTAGCGGCCAATCTGCTCCACACTCAGGCCGGGACGTTCACAGACCAGCATCTGCTTGCCGCCACCGTCACGGGCTGCCAGCTGCAGGGCGTTGGCCTCCACCGGCTCGTTTCTCCAGCGGTACTCACAGGTATACCCGTTGATACCGCTGGTCATGGCTACTTCACGTTCAAACAGTTTGGCGGCGGGCATTTCCAGAGAAAAGAACAGGCTTAACAAGCCGGTGTCGCGTGCAGAACGCAGCAGCAGGAATTGCAGCAGGGCGCTTTTAAAGGTGCCGGAATAGGCGATGATGATCAGGACTTCACCTGGAGCAACTCCCCTCAGCTCCTTGTCCAGATCCTTGAAGCCGGTCTTGAAGCGATACCTGTTCACCCGTGCCACAAACTGCTGGTAGAGGGCTCCACGGGCGCTGAAGTCTATGAGATCTGCAGCGTTTACCCCGTGGGCACCGTCCAGCTCTGCAGCCAGTTTTTCAAGGTTACGGCGGGCCTCGTCAATCACTGTGGCCGGATCATCCCCCTGGCGGACCTTGCCGGCCATCACCAATGCCAGACCGGCAAGCGAACGTTGAACAGCATGTTGGCGGACTATCCCGGCGTAGTAACCTACGTTGGAAGCGGTAGGCACAGCGTCAGCCAGTTCCAGCAGGTATGGGGTGCCGCCTGACTCCTCCAGTTTGCCGGATGTTTTCAGGGCAGAAGCAAGCGTGGTGAAGTCAATCGGGGTCTTTGTCTGCTGCAGGCCCAGCATACCGCCGAAGATATGCCGGTGACCGGGGCGGTAGAAGTCTTCCACGCCGATGATCCCGGTAAGGGTCTCCAGGGCGGTGTTATCCACCAGCACAGCACCAAGGCAGGATTGTTCGGCCTCGTTGCTCCAGTGGGCGGCATGGGCGGTTTCAGGCTGCGGCATTGGTGGTGTCCTGGGTTGCTTTCAGGTCGTCGATCATTCGGGCAAGCCGGTCTTCAGCCTGCTCGGCAAAATTTGCAACAGCCCGTAAGCTAAAGGCCTGTTGGGTTGGATGCTCGTTATGCATAGCCATAGCATCAAGAGACAGGCAAAGCAGGCGTTGGTCCTCTGCAATTGCCTCTAAGGCTCCGATCAGGTCGCTGGGGTTCATGCTGTCACCTCCTTGTTGTCGCTTAGTTGCTGTAGCCGTTCACTGATTGAGGTTTCCATGGTGTTACTCCTTTCTGGTTGGGTGTTTGTTAGGCTCCGGCGTGGGTAACGGTCTGGTCTGCTTCTAGGTCATCCACCAGTCGGGCAAGGTTTTCTCCGATAACTTCGGCCATTCTGGCAGCGGCTTGCAGGCTAAAGTCGTGACGTTCTGCGTGTCGCTCGTTCCGCATGGCCTGAAGGCTTAACAGCAGTAAACGCTGATCCTGGGCGATGATTTCTATGGTTGAGGTAAGGTCTTCAAAAAACATGGTGTTACTCCTTTCAAGGTTGGTTGTGCTTCAAAAAAATAAGACATTTTGATACGTTATCCGGGGTCGGTGGTCTCCCAGAACCGCCAGTCCTCCAACAGGGTGCCGTCTGGCGGCAGCAATCCGGCAGCACGAAAGCGGGCGGCATTGCCGTTCATGATCTCGCCGGGGGGAGGCATACGGTTAATCTGTGAAACCAGCATCGGCAGGTCACGGCGGTTGGCAAGAAAGGCATCATCGACGGTAAGGAAATGGGAAGCTATCAGCAGCAGTGGTTTCAAGGGGTGCAGGCCCAGCAGGGTCTTGGCTGCCTTGGCATCCTTGGCGGCGAATAGATAGGGTTTGCCCTGGGTGGTCTGGTAAGCGTAGCACCACCAGTCGATGAAGGTCTGATGGTCACCAGTTGGGGGGCGCTTCGATTTTTGATAAGCGACAAGAGATTCTTTTTTTCCTTCTTTTAAATAGTGTGGGGTCCGGGCGGGTTCCGGGGTGGTGTCCGGCGTGGGGTCCGGTGTTGACATTTGTAGACTTTCCCTAACAATTCCTAACATTTTAGGCTGTTCTTTGGTGGGTTCCGGGGTGGTGTCCGGGATGGTGTCCCGTGTGGGGTCCGGGTTTTGCTGGGGTCCGCAACTGTCAGAAGCCTGATAAGTGTCATATTTAATTATTGAAATCAGCAATCCTCTGGTGGTGTCCGCCACTTTTATAGCCCCTGTCTGTCTCATCCAGCCGTATGCTGCCCGTACCTGATCAACTGATAATTTGCCGGTCAGTCGATTCCCTGATTTGTATGCCCCTACGTCGCACATTTCCTTGATGCTGGTCAGCAGTTGCCCACGTTTAAGCCCCTGCCCATCCTGCCAGCGGGCTTTTAATAACATCCAGATCCACAACTTCAGGTAGTGGGGCGGTTTGCTGAATAGGTCAGAGTCCAGCAGCTGGCGAAACAGTCGGATGTACCCGCCTGATATGTGTGTGTCTGGTGGTTGCATGCAGCCCCTGCTTACGTTGTCCCCTGGTAAATCTGCGGGCAGCAGAGCCGGGGCAAGCTCTGCTTTCGGGTGGCCTCCCTAGCCCGCAAGCTGTGAAAACCTAAGTTTCCCAAAGTTTTCAGGGTGCTTGTGTTAGTCCTGGAAATTTGGGTTTTCTTTCATCGCTTCGCGCAGATCGGCGGCGCTGATTGCCAGCGGAAGCAGCTCGTCTGGCATCCCATCCAGCATGACCGTGTCAAACCCGAATTGGTCGATTGCGACCTCAGTTATGCGCCAGCCAATCTGCCCCCATTTCTCAGCAAGCATCGGAAAGCCAGCTTTAGTGAGGCTCTTTTCTTTGATGTACGCCGTGTCAATAGCCAACCTGATGCTGTCCGGGAGCTTGCCGCCGATTGTTGGCTGGAAGTCCTCTCTGAGAATCCTGACAAACCAAACGTCGCTTCCGACATCTGGGGATGGTGGCGCATCGTCACCGCTTGGGCCTGGTGGTTCCAGAGCCTGTAGGGCCTCAATCTCGCGGATCAGCTCGGCTATTTTGTCGGCACTCATTGCGCCACCCCCTTCTCAATCAGGTTGATAATTTCATCAGTTCGGAAGCGGGTGGTCTTTCCGGTCAGTTTGACCGGGTTTAAGTGTCCAGCCTTCGCAAGGTTCCAGACTGATGTGCGGCAAATGCCCAAGGCAGCAGCAGCGTTTTTGTCGGTGGTCAAGGTGCCGGGGGTTAGGTGTTGGCGGGTGTCCATTTTAAGTGCCTCCTGTTTGTATTCGTCGATGTGTGTTGACGCATTACCATTTTGAACCTGCAGGAGTAAAGCAAAAAAGTTTGTATTTTGTATATTATTTTATTGTTATTTGTTGTAACTAGTAACTAGAAATATATAAATTGTTGCTATATTTATATTTTTAGTGAACCGTCTGTATGGTTTTGGTATGGTAAGAATACTATTTTGATACCAGTACAAAGAGAATGGGATATATGGCGACTGACAAGAAGATTGATGCGAGATTGATGCGTTTAAGAGAGGCTTTGGTGTCTGCCGGTGTTGTGCGTGGCACTCGAGACAAAACCGTTGCGTCTGTAACAGGGTATGCAGAGGCTTCAGTAAGAGGGATACTCTCTGGTCATTCCACTTTAACAGACCGCTTTATCAAAATTGTCTGCTCAAAATTTAATATTCGTTTTCATTGGGTGGATGCTGGTGAACAGCCGATGTTTGTCAGGCCCGGAGAACAGCCGTATCCGGGTGGAGGCTATAGCGAAGAGATTCCGAAAATTGCCGGGGTAGATTTACCGGAAAGCAAACCTCACGCTATTGCCCAGCCTATAGCTGGCTTGCCTTATCCGCGTGCTATTGCAGGCCCTGAAGCAAGTGTGCCAAGAATCGCTGGCACTGCAATTGCTGGTTATCCTGCAACACCCAGGGTCATTACAGAAAAAATAGAGCAGTATTATACGCTTATAGGTGAAGCGGAGTTGGGTAAGTATATGGCTCTCGCTCTTTGGGAAATTTCAGCACTGACTAAACAAGAGATAATTGATTTAATATTTCAGGTGCGAAAAATTGCGGAAGGCCACTCTGATAAATTGGCCACTCTTGCTGCAGATGAAAGGTTTGAACGATCAGGTATTAAGCCATCAACCCGCCTGAAGCTGGAACGCATACCAGTTGAACCAGAAGATGAAAATCAGGAGAAATAAGGAGAAGGAATAGCCGGTTTCTCTTCTCCCGGAAAAAGCAGAAAAAACAAGAAGTTTTAAGCAGAAAGGGCAGCCGTTACCGGTTGCCCTTTGGTGTGTGTGGGTAGGGTGAAAGAAGGCGAAAAAAGGCGAAGGATACAGGCTGTACTGCTAACCGAGAAAAAGGCGACATTTTGCGACGGTTCTGCTGTTGCCGGGTGTAGGTGGTGGGGTAAGTAAAAACAAACCCCCCTACGTCTATAAAACGTAGGGGGGTTGAATCTGAGGCCTCAGTTGGCTTGTAATCGCCGTTTCCCTGAGACCTGCTACCCATTACTTGGGTAGTCTCACAAGCCCGTTACCGGGAACAGTTAAATTGTCTATAATGGTACATCAGTTGTCAAGCTATTTAATCCTAAAGCATATAAAATGCCGACTCTGATTGCCCTGAAGTCCGCTTTGGTAAGTCTGCCTACAACGTATTTTCGCACACCTCCCGGCCCTCTGCCGTCTAGTATCCGATCAAGCCTGTCTAAAGAGACTGTCATTACCATATCGCATTTAGCCCAAGAACCTTTGCTCTTTAAAGACTTTGGAAGTGACTCCGGCTGAAGAAGGTGGTGATGGTTTTCAACAGGGTTTGGTGCTGTGCTGCTTAACGGTACGACTGTGCATACCTGGAAGTTGTTTCTTCGAGGTGACACCACAACAACGGGCCTTTTCTTTACAATCTCTGGCGGGTTAAATCCACCACTAAAGTCACAGATTAAAATGGTTCCATGGTCAGGGTGAAATGTAATCGGCAACGCTTTCTCCAAAATGGCAATTTTTGTGTAGGTTATACATCTTGCTATGTGACAGCAACAAGTTTATTGCTTTGCCGCCTTGGCTATCCGGTACACGCTGGCAATACCTATTTCCAGTTCATCAGCCACCGCCTGTTTGGTCTTGCCCTGGGCCAGCATATCCAGCACCTTGTCAGACAATGCCCGTGCTGTTGCCTTGCGTCCTTGGTAGCGCCCTGCATCTTTGGCTAGCCTGATCCCTTCCCGCTGCCGCTCCAGCATCATTTCCCGTTCAAACTGTGCTATTGACGCCAGCATGGAAAGCATCAGCTTACCGGTGGGGGTGGAGGTGTCCAGGTTGATGTTCAAGACCTTGAAGGAAACCTTTCTGCCTTCCAGTGTCTCTACGATCTCTAGCAGGTGTTTGGTGCTGCGGGCTATCCGGTCCAGCTTGCAGACTATTACCGTGTCACCTTCCCGGAGGTGGTCAAGCATTGCTGCCAGCTGTGGGCGGTCTTGCTTCACGCCTGATGCTTTTTCTTTGAAGACCTTATCAACACCAGCACTGTTTAGTTGCTCAAGCTGTGCGGTCAGTTCCTGGCCTTCTGTGCTTACCCGTGCATAACCGATGATTGCCATGGCAGTTCCTTTCTATGTGGTGCTATCAATAAGTTTAATACTATGTGATAAACCTATCAATAGGATTAAGGACTGTCAAGCTTTTTAAAAAATCACCGGTTTTAATGTTTGTAAGTTGCTGATTTTACATAATCGGAACCTATCACGTTTTTGCTATCAATAGGGCAAGGGCTATTGATAGCGTTTGGGCATGGATATAAAAAGGCGACTACGAAAATTGTAGTCGCCTCTGGTGTGAACTGCTGTTGATTTGGTGTAGAGTTATAGGAACCGTCTGTAATCGCAGTGCAGGGCCTCGGCAAGGCGCTTGGCACTGACAATACCAATAATACGCTTGCCGTTCTCCATTTCGCTGATGTGCCGCTGGGGGATGCCAGTTACTTCTGCAAGCTGTGTCTGGGTCATGCCTTCCCGGTGCCGGAATCCTGAGAGGGTTGTGCCTGCTTCATTGCCTGCAAATTCGGGAAACGCTTCACGCCATGGAATGCTGTCGTCAGCTTCCTGCAGGCCGATCTTGGCAGCGAATGCCCGCAGCTCTTGAACCTTGTTGACTGATCCAATAAATCGAACTGAATCAGTATGGTGCTTTTTCATGCGTTCCAGCATACGTGACCTCCACCAGCTTAATCTTCCCGTCCTTTACTTCCCAGACTGCTACATAGGTTGGATTGCCCTTTTTAAGGTGGCAGTGGTGCCTGGCACTGGAAAGCTTCCCGTAGTTCGGCCAGTCTCCACGGACGGGGCCACCGGCTTCAATATCTCCGATCAACGTATACAGGATCTGACGTAGCGTTTTAGGGAGTTTGCTTTTTTGCTTTTCTGTTGCTCGTGACAGCTTAACTGTCCAGGTCATAAAATATACCTTTCAGGAGTATAAATCAAGCCTCTGTATTTATCCCCTGTTACCCTGCCTGTCTGATCGGGATAACCTTTGCCCCAGCCTTTAATCCGTCCAGGTAATCAGCCCATTGTTGCATCATCTGCCGCCTGGCTGGAAGATGTGAAGTCCTGTTGTAGGCCCTGCCGTTTGAATCCCTGACAGCATGTGCAAGCTGATGTTCAATGTGGTCCACGGGGAAACCTAGTACCTCGTCAAGGATGGTCCTGGCCATTGCCCTGAATCCGTGTGCGGTCATTTCTGTTTTATCAATCCCCATGCGCCGAAGTGCTGCGTTCATGGTGTTGTCGCTCATGCAGTTGAGGGGGGAGCGTAAGGAGGG
>Ga0209016_1001617_pt1 | contig 17401 bp, 9 predicted proteins | sample EPASupsiteSAE305_FD_187265 | JGI IMG/M metagenome (GOLD analysis project Ga0209016, IMG submission 187265) | Bioremediated contaminated groundwater microbial communities from EPA Superfund site, New Mexico - SAE3-05 (SPAdes) (version 2) | ecosystem: Environmental > Aquatic > Deep subsurface >...
GGAGTAGATACCGGAAACATTGGAGATTCCATTAGCTCACTAGTAGGCGGACTACTAGGTAATTTCTTTTAATAAATAAATCAATGAAACGTATATTTCACATTATTTTTCTCTCTATGATCGCGATGTCCTTATTCGTCGTTCCTGCTCAAGCTAAAACCGCTGTTTCAGAGGGAGCAACTCTCGGCGACTGCGATACAAAAAATTTCAACATCAAGATTCGCGATGATCAAAATTATATTGATGAATTTTCACTGACCACTCTAACTCCTACAACTCCCCTGTCAGCGAAATCACTCTTCCAAGATTCAGGGGTACCTCTTGTTTTCAGTTTTTCTTCCACCAATATCTTGACTAATGAGCAATTTAAATTTTCTTCAGAAACCGGAGAGAAGTACGGTAATGAATATAAAGTTGATGCAAGCAAGAGAATTAGGATCTTGCCTGATTCATATCTACGCACTTCAACCTCATCCGATTATGCTTTTGGCAAAGAATTTTATTTAACATTTAGATTTGATGGCAATTCCAATTACATCAGCATGTCCAAAACAAAAACTCTAAGTAATCCAATAGATGTGGATGATTGTGAAGATTTGGATACGAATTTAAGAGATATTTTGCAAAATCTGGAAGGCAAAATTGCCTTCGAAATATCACTATTAACAACTCCCGGACAAACTTGGGGAGAAACAAAACCTCTAACTAAAACATTTGGTGTAGTTGTGTTTGATAAAGACGGTATTAGATTTACTCCATTCAGTGAAAACAAAGCAAATGCCAATTTAGAAGGAACGGAAGATACTGCTTCGCCAAAAACCCGTTATGGGCTCGGAGGATATGGATTTCTCCTTCCCGGGAAAGACCAATATCAAGGAATATCCAATGAAACTGATTTAAAAACCACCATAGTCGGTTTAACTAATTGGGTCTTGATGTTTGTCGCCTCGATTGCCGTAATTATCTTAATCTATGGCGGTTATCTCTGGATTGTTGATCAGGGAGACGATCAAATGACCGAAAAAGCAAAACAAGTTATTACCAATGCGGTAATTGGTATTCTATTAATAATTTCAGCTTATACCATTGTCAATACCATGATTAATTTCTCTGATGCCTATCCTGCAGGATGTGAGGTATCGGTAGGAACGTCCGGTGGAGGTGTAAATGCAGGCTTAGATTGTGGAAGTGACGCAAAAAACGCCATGATTGGTGCCGGAGTGAAGAGTCTCTATGATTTAATATTCTAATATTTTATACTCTACAAGTTGAATAAGTTTCTTTCTCATCAAAACATGCAAAAAATCTGCAAATACATTTCCAAATTTTTCCTTACCATATTTCTTTTTACGACGATTTTTGGACTCTTTGCCAACGTTTCTTATGCTTCCACAGAAATGATTGGCGGAGATTTTGGCTCCAATCTTTCAATAGAAATGAGCGATATTGCAAACAATACAAACAGACTTCTTATCGAAACATCTCTACCTATTAATGAAAATCCGTTTTTTGATAATGGTGGCTTACTCTATATAATACTTGATTATTATGATCCTATTACCGACAACAAATATACTTTGAAAAACGGTGAAGATTATGGTCAATTCACAGTAAATGGGGAACCCAAGATCTTGGGAACTTCCACTCTAAGTCTCAAAGAGAAGGGAGGATTTTTTGAAAAAAACGATACTTTGGCATTCGGACATGTATATAAAGAGGGCGGTAACTATATTTTTATAGACAAAAAGAAAACCACGATTGAAGTTGATGAGGAGATAGGTTGGGATAATGAAGTGGCCCTGGATTCCATTCAAGGAACATTAAAATTTACAGTACCTGTAAAAGCCAAAAGCACAGCGTCAGCTGATGACCAAAAAATCACAAGCTTAATCGCTGAAATCAAAATTAGTAAGAACGGAATTATATTCGATTCCGGAGTAAAAAAAGAAACATCAACCGGTGCCAGCAACGATGACAATACTAGCTCTACTTCCAACAATAAAGTTACTCAAAAGATTGGTTTTTCCGGTGAAGGACTTAAGTCCCCCGCTAAAAATGAATATAAGGGTATTTCTAGCGAGACAAACCTGGAGGTGTTTATCGTAGGACTTACAAATTTCGTCTTGAGCTTTGTGGCTACTATTGCTGTTATAATGCTTATTTATGGCGGTTACCTCTGGATTGTTGACCAAGGTGACGATCAACTCACTGAAAAAGGAAAGAAAATTATTGCCGGCTCCGTTATCGGTATCTTGATCATTATTTCCGCCTATACAATTGTAAACACGGTAATCCGATTGGAAGGAAATACCTACGAAGGCTGTGATGCCTCAATGACTATCGGAAACGGAACAGATTTCGACCTAAACTGTAATATCGAAACGAGTAATGCTTTAGTTGGAGCTGGAGTCGGTGCTGTTGCCGGCAATTACCTTGGTGGATTATTAGGTGGTGATGATGGTAATTTAATCGGAGGTTTGTTAGGTGGTCTCGGAGGTGGACTACTAGGAGGATTATTCCCATAAGGAAGAAGGTTTAAACAGAGAGGTTAAAAAGGAGTTTAATAGTTTAAAGAAGTCACTTATTAAACATTTAAACGCTTAAACTTTTAAACTGTCTTATTCTAAACTCTCTTGTCTAAACTTTGTAGAATTAATTATTGGTTAATATGTCTTAAGCCTTTTGTTTTTGTCTTTTTTGTGCTAAAATACTAAGATAATATTATGTATTAAAAGTATAAAAATGAAGAAAAAACAAAAAAGAAGATTAATGGTTGGTATAGTTTCACTTATATTTATTCTATCAAGCTTAATTCCTTTTGCCATGGGCTTGACTGAGCAAACTCCACCGGACACAAATCAAGATACGGACGCCACCTCTCCTACGACTGAAGGAACACCTGCAGAGTCAGGAATAACAGCTGAATCTGGTCAAACCGCAGAGTCAGGAATCACAAACACTTCCGGTGTAGTAGATAACAGCAGTGGAATCGAAACAACCTCAGCCACTATATTAAACTCCGGTACAAAAAGTTTAGAACCTAATTTCTCCGATTCCAACGCAGTCAGATAAAGATTTTTTCTTTTCATAAAATAATGAAAAAAAACAAAAAAGAAAATTTATTGGTAAAAAACCTAAAGGACGCTCTAAGCTTTTTAAATGCATTTTTTACTGCAACTCGTTTGAAGAGGTTTTTAACCGCATTTGTTCTTGCCGTCTTTTTTGTCACCAGCTACGGTGGAGTTCTGCAGGCACATGCAGAGAATGAAGATGAGAAATATATTAATTTTATTACCTGCTCCCTTCGAAACAGATTAACGAATCAGGAAGATCTTACTGCAATCAAAGCCGAAGTAAAGGATGATTCTAGTAACACTATTCTAACGGCTGAAGACAAAATTTGTTTATGGGGAATGAAATATTTACCGGGCACAAATCTTGATGCCGTTGCTGTTTTTCGCATTGCTCAAGATTTATTTGAAGAAATATATGGAAAGAATGATGAGTTTTTAAATAAAGATTTAGCTGATGATCTGGAAAAAAATGAAGAACAATTCTCCCCGGAAACATTAGAAGCAATTGAAAAGAAAATGGGAATGGGTAAAATGTCACCAAATGCTGAATTTGATTTATCTCTCCCTGTTAATGAAAACAGATCTTTACGCTTTATCTTTGAATACTTCATGACAGCTCAAAGTGAGGAAGAAGATATAGACAATAGTGGAGCACTTTTTTATAGCAAACTTTTCCTCGAAGACAAAGAAGAAGAATTCTATAAATTAATAACAACAAAAACAGCGCGACTACAATCAAAGATTTCTCATTTTTTAAATATATTTACAGCTCATTGGGCTCCTTGGGATCAAGTCCCATATAGTAACAAAAATATTACATATAACTTGATAGTTGAAAGTCTTTTTGCCAACAAACCACATAGTCAAAAATCATTCGATAGACTGAGTGATCTGGACTACTTATTCGAAACCTATGGGATGGGTATTAGAGCTCCGGGATTTCAATCAGCCAGTGGGAAAAAATCAATTACAACACCTCAATACTCAAAAATCGGTGGTATACTAAGAAATGCATCATCAACTGAAGAACAAAAGAAAGTAGCTAAGGCTCTATCTAACACAGGAGGGAGAATAATAATGGATATTGTACTGATGTCAGAAATATTGCTCAGCAGGAATTTTGGTGATGACTCAAAAGATTTATACAGCACAAAGTTTCTTCAGAGAGAATATTTCACTATTCTAAAAGGAACTCTCTTGGAAAACAAACCTGGTTTTGCACCAATGGTTTACAACAAAGACGGCCTTAATTTTGAACACAATGGAGCAGATATTGAAGACTATTTCCAGGATTTTAGAGGACTTACTAAATATAAGGAGCCTGAGACAATTGTATTTGATACGATCAAAGATACAGAAAAAGTACATTATTCAGATGATGTAAGCTATCCTTCAAATTTTACAGCGCCGGGATGTTCTGAGAGCGACAAAAATTGTCCCAAAAACATGGTTAAAATGGCTGATGGATACTTTAACTATATTGCTAATCAATACAAAATAGAACAAATAACTAAAAAGGAACAACCCAGAGGAATTAAATACTCAGACAATAAAGTTCATTATTATACCTTTAGTGACTTATATAATAAAAAAATCAAAAAAGATGATCAGTCGGTATGTAGCGCCCCTGAGAGATTAGAAAACAGAAGTGCCATAGATATACTAATGGAGGAATTAAAAACACATTTTTTTACATCCTCGCATGTTTCCTTCCCTTCTAATGAAATTCTGCCGGATACTCCACTAGTTCATAATTTTTGGGAATATTTTGTTGAACCTTCGAAGAGACATGGTATCTATTCATTTAATTTCATTGAAGCCTACAGAAAAATAATGGAAAGATGCTGGACCACCACCAATCTTGATTTAGCGAAAAGATATATAGAAATTACTTACGATAATGGAATGAAAGGAAGAGTATTACCTTTTAAAACTTATTATTGGGATGGCAGTAATGAAATACCCATTACCTATTATGCAGTAATAGATGCTTCTAATCATTTTGTAAGGCAGTTGTCTAAAGATGATATAGCAAAGTATATTAAAAATCCTGATAAAACCCCCGCCAATGGAAATGACATTATACACTCCTTAGCTTATATAGAAGCTCGCGGAATGAATTTTGAATTTGCAAAAGCATATAATGGATATAAGTATTCTTGGAATTGGGCAGTACCTTTTGATACATATAATAGCGTTGGCCTTAAAAATATAGTAGACCAAGCTGAGAGACTAAATAATATTACCAACGATATGTTTGGCTATCTATATTCCGATTATATCGGACTGTTGGGAGCAGGATATTCTTCCAATAATCCAAGTTATGAAGATCCAACAGAAGCACAAGCTTTCAAAGATAAAAACTATGACTTAACAGGTTGGCAAAAAACAGGCGTTTTTGTAGAAGACATAGGTGACTTCTTCAGGACAATGTTTATGTGTGATGTTAAAACCTCAATAGAAGATGCTTATGGAGTCGGCGTTTTATGTACAAATTATGAACTATCACTAAAAACCGACCGACTCGACCAGATGCAAAAAGATCTCTTTAGCTATATAGCTTATCAGAAAGCACAAATAGATGGCATTAAAAATACAATTCAACTTATGTCCCTCAGTGAGGCTCAGGATGCCAATCAAATGCACATAATCGAAAGTGAAATTTTATTATTATTAAGTAAAATTTCCAGTGTGCAACTATCTGTGAATTCCTTCCTATCGGAAATTATTGCCGTATCCGGCTGGATAGACGCTTGGAGAAGAGATTATATGATCGCCCAAATAGTCTTCATGATAGCTTTAACCGCCTCAGGGTTCGGAGCTGGAATAGCTATCACAAAAGCCTCCAGTCTTATGATGAGAACAATAAGTACATTATCCAAAATATCATCAGCCGTTTTGAAACCTTTGGACTTATTTGGCAAAGCTTTGTCCGGTGTCGGAAAAGCACTACGCGTATTAAAAAATCCAATTATTAAATATAAAGCATTGAGAGTGCCTGGCACAGGAACTTTTACAGAAAAAATGGCTCAAGTTGTGGAATCAAAAATTGCCAAACTCGTGGAGAAGAAAAGAGTATTTGAAGTTGAAATGAAAGCGTCAATGAGTGCTGAAAAATATACTTCTAAGTTGGCTGAAATGGATGCCAAAATAAACAATACAGGCAATATTTTAAAGAACATCAAGGGAGATATGATTACCGAAACGTTGGCGGGGACTAAATTCAAAAAATGGAATAATTATGTAGATAGTAAGGATGTAGAAAAAGAGCTTATAGCCTATGATCAAAGATTAGCAAATGCAAAAAGTGGCTATAATGATACATTCATGATCAAAAATCTGGATACAGGTGTTAACGTAATGGGTGAAGAAGCTAAAGCTCTTGCTACGGAATATAAATTAGCTTTAAAAATGAAAGATCCGAAAACTTTTATTAACTTATTCCCCAACGAACCTCTAGAAAACGCTCAAATCATCGAGATGTCCAAGAAAGCCCTGGTAGATGATATGCCTGGTATAAAATCAGAGCTATATCTCATAAAAGAAGAATCTCTAATTGATGAGATAATAGTGAATAGAGATGGGATTGCAGGTGTCAAAACAAAGCTATCTGATTTAATGAAACAAGAAAATCCCGATTTTGATGCCTTCTTTAAAAGTATCGAAGGGACTAATGATGAAGCATTACTCAAATTAAGTTATGCCGAGCATGGAGGAAAAGATGGACTAATCCAAGAATTGAAATCTACTAATCAAGCTAAAGCTCATCTCAATAAACTAACGGAAAGCGGTGCATTCGAGAAATTATCGCCAAACGAGTTAAAAATAAGATTGGAACAAGCTACACAATCGAACAGTCAACAATTAATAAAAATCCAAGACAAAATCGATAAAATATATGAACCGGTTTATAAAGAATTTCTAAGCATGCCTTTAAGTGTTGAAACAAAAATTTTAAAAGACAATTATATAGTAGCTAAAAATGTTTTGGATGAGAATAAAACTATAGGACAAGCAATCACAAATTCAGGAATTAAAAACAAAGCATCGTTGCTGACGGAAGAAGAAGTAAACAAAGTAGCCCTAGCTCTCGAGAAAAATGCCACTGAAGCCAACGTCCAAGCGCTAGCTGAACTACGAAAATACCAACAAACCTCCAAAGCTTTGGATATAGCATTAGCAAAAACTAAAACCACCGATCCAACAACTCTCCGTTCTATCAAAAATGCAATTATGTCTAGAAAAGGCTTCGCAGTATTTGAAGGAGTAGTTATTCTGGATAAAATCAACAAAATGATTAGAGGTTATACTTACGACTGCAATAGAGTATTAATAACAGATGAAGAGCTTGACAGTAAAGTATCCGAGGGAACTAGTATGGATGAGGATGTGGCATCATCGTTGCAAAATATTTATGGGGGAAATAAACCAACATGGCTAAATTCCATAAACACATTGTTTGCAGAAGTCCGATCCATCAATTCCGATTTAATTCCTCAGGTTTATCAGAACTTCTTACTTTTGAAAAGATTTGCTATGAATGTAAGAACAAATAACAGTGGCGGGAACACAGATCCAAAAGCTGAACTTGTATTTAACACTCTTAAGCAGAATTTAATGATTTCTTTCAATAATCTTGCCAAACAGATGGTTAATCTAACCATACCTAAGCTTGACTGTAATGATGGTACAAATACAACATATAAAAACCCTGGTAATTGGAAGATTGACACTATCGGTACATTAAATATTGGTAGTTTTAATCCTTTTGCCGGCGGTGATACAGCCAAAGGAACGGGAGAACAGATAATATCACGTATAATCAAAATATTCATGCTGTTTGCAGGAGGCCTCTCCGTACTAGCCATAGTATATGCCGGACTACTTTATACCTATAGCCAAGGAGAAGATGATATGATATCCAAGGCCAAAGGAATTTGGTTCCACGCAATACTTGGATTACTTCTTACTATGCTTTCCTATTTCATTGTTTCCGTCGTGGAAGGTATAATTTACGCATTCTAATTTGTAAAATGAAAAGTTTCTCAATCCAAAAATATCTTCTTCTTACATTTATCTTTTCATTTTTGCTTTGCTCCTCTTTTCTCTCCTTTTCTAGAATAGCAAATGCCAAAGAAATATATATCCAGGAAATGGATATCCCCTATACTGGTGGACAAAACAATTTGCAGAGATTTATTCCTGAAGACTTTAGAAACGATACTTTCAAAGATGAAGGAATGCTTAGACTTCCAGGATCAAGCATTAAAATTATGAGTCCCGAAAACGAAAAGTTTATCAGTAACGTTAAAGGGGCTATAAAAATATTGGAATATATAGAAGACTCATTTGGTTTTGCCACGATTATCAAAGATGGCACTATCAATCAAATAGTAGGTATTAAACTATATGAACCAGGCGTTGATGACCGAATAATTGCACTGTCCGATATTTATGTCTCAGCATCTAATCCAACATTAGAAAACATTCTTTCTGATCCGAATTACGTCGACCTTGGTAAAGATTTCCCCAAACCAAGCGATTTGACGGAAACTGACTTAACAAACTCACTAGCTGATCTAAAAGAACACGAAGCTGAAGGAGCGGTAGATAACTATATTTTTAATTTCACTAAATTCAATCTGCTCATAATTGAGGCCATGGCTTTGTTCTTTCTAATATATGGTGGAATTGTTTGGGTTACCGCAGCCGGAGATGAATCTCAAATTGAAAAAGGCAAGTCTACAATTCTTTGGGCCGTAATCGGAGTCATTGCAGGACTTGTTGTCTACGTATTCGTTAATATTATTACTCAAATATTCACCTAAATATGAACAATTATTATTTAAAATTAAGTAAAATTATTGCCTTCAGTTTATTATTCTCCTATGTATTTATTATAGGAACGACCATCGTATTAGCTCAAGAAGCAACCTCTCCTTCAGGAGAAGACAATCATGTTTACTCTAATGGTACAGTCATACCAAAAGTAGCTGAAGAAAAAGTTGATTTAGTCAGTCCTCCAAGTCAGATAATTAATTTTGATATTCGAAACCCCGGAAATTCTCCTTTTATTCATGATGAAACGTACAGCAATATGACCGACAGATATGGAACGATTAGAAACGAAAAAGCCTATTTAGCTTTTGGCAAAATTATCGAATTTGGCATTAAGACCTTGATTAAACTCGTCGGTGTAATGGCCTTATTTGGAATCACAGAGGGCATTGTCCGTCTAGTCATCTCCCACGGTGAAGAAGAAGTCCACGCAAACGGGGTTAAAATGATAATGTGGTCGACAGTTGGCCTTATACTCGCTCTCATCGCTCACGCGGTTGTAACCGCACTGTTGCAATTCATATTAGGTGTTGGAGACGTCAGTATTTAAAAGCAATGACTTTTAAATAATTAAACAAAATTCATAGGATGAATTTTGTTTTTGTATTGTTCTAATCTATACTATTACCTAGTTAAATATTCACTTTTCTTAAGAAACAAAATGCGTTTTTTAAATGTTGAAATATTGTTTAAGAAAATCGCCTTTGTTCTGGTCCTAATCTACCTGGTGAATATTCTGACCCCAAGTTTATCTATCGCTCAAGAAAGCCCTCCACCTCAGATACTTGAGGAATTAAAAGAGGTGAACATCACAAGACAAGAACCATCCGAATCTCGGGTGGCCATTTTGGTTGATGAAAACACACTCTCAGATAGCGGTATGGCGTCTCTTGTATATACCTATGCCAACACGGTTTCCAAAGAATTGGAAAAAAGCCAAAGCGTGGTAATACCGATTAAACGGCAAGAAAAACCTTTCAAAATTGCAGCGCTTTTAGAACAACTATATAGAGAAGAAGGATTGGTTGGGACAGTTCTGATCGGTGAAATACCAACTCCTATTCTGGAAAAAGAAGGAGAGTCTTTCCCTTCTATTTTTCCCTATATCGATTTTGATAACAAATTATGGGTTTATGATGAAAAACCCGGAGTGGAAAAATACATTGAAAATAAATTTTCTATTTCCGGATATCCGGAAATATGGTCGGGTGTAATAAAACCAAATGTCGACCCAATTTCCGGTACATACAATTCACAATTAAAAGATTATCTAACCAAAGTCATTAATTTCCATAATGGTACTAATCCAGCCGAAAAAAAAATTGCCTACATGGATTATTTGAACAAGGCTAAATCAGCCCCACCTTCAGCGACAGAAAGAGATTATGTTGACCAAACAATCAATACTATTCTCAGCATGGGAAGATACGATCTTAATTATCACTCACTATATCGTGATAATGTTAATAAACTGGAAAAATGCGCAGCCGGTCTTATTCCTGCCACAATAAAAGTGATTAAAACAATGGCTAAAATAAGACCATGGAAACCGGAAACTCTTAAATATTTACTTCTTCCCTTAATCTATATTCCACCTATACCTGGAGCTAAAAGCCCAACCCCCGAAATTGGAATGCCTTCTGTTCCGGACATGTCCTCCGTTCTAAAACTCGCTTCCAAACTAAAAAATGTAGACAAACTACCCAATCCATCTTTGGTGACCAATTTGAAAGATTTAGCTCCCAAAATAGCGGACTTAAAAGACATTGATCCTACGAGTATCACCAAGCTAATCGACAGTATTCCTACTAATCTACCAGACCCATCCAAAATCCAACAAATTCAACAATTATTATCAGCACAAAGTTCAGCATCTAAACTACTCAATACCGCACACGCCGGATCCAAAAGTAACGCCGGCGACCTAGGAAGTAGCTTAGAAAGTCTCGATTTGCCAAGCTCAGATGATTTTTCACATGTCATTAGTGAACTGGAAAGCAACAAACAAGGTGATCCTAATGCACCAAAACAAAATCTCGATTATGTGAAAAGCCAAGATTCAAATGTAAATGTAAATGAAGCTTCACAATCACTACAAAGCTTAAATAGTCAAAAAGACACCATCAATGTTCCCGAAACCGGAAAATACAATCTAGACTTTTTAGATTCAGGTTCTTCCGACCTTAAAAGTCTTTCTACAGACCTTGCAAGTATAACTACTAATCTTCAAATACCGTCTGTTGATGCCAAATTTAGAGTAAACAAAGATTCAGCAAAAACTATATCCGATCAACTTTCCAATTTGGACACACCGGAACTGCCCGATCTCGGAGCGGAAATTGGAGGAGCTCTGAAAGTCTTCGATTCTTTCTCGGGACTTCCACTTCTTCCCTCAATTCCTAAAATTGGAGGCATAGATTTTAACATCGAGATTCCACCACCAATGATGCCAATTTTTCTTCCCGGCTTACCTTCACCACTTCCTATTGACCCAATGAACGATTTTTATGTTATCCCTTTGGATTTAATCATGACTCCCCCTCCAATTCCACCTACGTCCATCACCAACAATTTGAAATCAATGTTGAAGATTCCTGAAATACCCGCTTTGCCAAAATTTCCGGAAATACCTTCATTTGATGGTGTTATTGGATCATTAGATTATTTGGAGAAATTACCGGATTTGAAACCATTGGAAGACACCGTAAATTCCAAATTTATGCAAGAAGTTAAAAATAATGATTTAACAGGCTTGAAGGATCTATCATCCCTGGCCAACAAACCCTCCTCCAACCACAATCTACTAGCTTCAACTTCCAGATATTTCACTCAGATGCCTTCGGGTTCTGCTCTAGATAGTCTTAAAAAAATAGATACGGCTGATTTTGATGGACTTATTAATTCACTGCAAGATTCTAAAAATTATATCACTCAAATTGCTGATTTCTCTGCCGACACGACAAAACTAGTTAGCACCATCAAAAGCAAAGACTTGTCTTATATTAATTCCAGCTTTGACGCTTCTAAACTGAATCCGGAAACTCTTAGTGAGCTTCGAGCAAACATTTCAGCTTTACACTACACCAAACAAGTATCGGATTTTCTAGGCAGTTCGGACACAAAATCTACAATTTCAGATATATCGGGAACTGAAGAAGAAATCAATCAGAATACCGATGATTTAGCTTCTAAGAAGGAAGGTTTCGGCGTCATTAGCGAATTGTCCGAACCTTTAACCACCTTAAAATCAAATATCACCGCCTTACAAAGCTTTAATGACGCCATTCCCCAATTAACACCATTGGATGAGACAATTAATAAAATTAAAGAGATAGCATCGTTTGGAGACGAAATAAATAAATTTAAAGACGCATTTGATAATGCCAAACCTGCCAATTTTGATAAAAACATTGAAAACTTGAACAACCTTTCCTCTCTGCCAGAACCTGATTTAATGAGTCTACTAAACATCAGTATTTCCACCTACACTTTGCCAAGTTTTCCTAAATTTCCCAAGATCGCCAAGGCCAACAAAATGAGTGATATCAGAGGCAATACCGGCAAAACAATTTTAAATCAAGATATTTGGAAAGGACTACTCGGTCCAACCAAAGACTCCTGGGAACTTCTCTGCAAAGCTGAAGGTGCAACCTTTGATGACTTGAATGATTTCATAAGACGCTCGTCTTTTTATAACAAGATAGATGTCTTGGAAATTGACCGTGAACCAAAAAATTACGATAAATCTTATATGGAAAAGTATATGGATGGACTTATCGCCAATCTTGGACCGGGGAATCTGGGAAGTGGAGTCGTTCCGGGAAACGTTGAAATGGCTATAATCAATGCTAATGGCACTGCCGATGAATTGGACTTAGGAGGAGCCAAAGTAAGTTCTCAGAGCATGCCTGCCTCTTTTTATAATGTCGGTTTAATTTACGGTGGCCCTTTCGGTGATTACACAAAACCAAATTACATAGGAGGGTCGATGATTTTTAAAGGCAATGCCATATCGACAATCGCCAATACTGCCAGAAACCAGGGAAGTAACACAACGCCTATAGATTTAGGTGCAACTGACCAACTAGGATATGGTGTTCTGTCAGATGATATTTTTATGTCTACGTTCGCCGAAGGTAAAATCTCTCTGGGAGAAGCCCTGAAACCCTCTTGGACGGAAAGCCAAGTACTGCTTGGTGATCCGACAGTATCTTTGAGTGCTCAAGGTAAAAACAACGATAATGATTATTCCATCACAGTTGGCCAAACCATCAATCAATTTAACAAAGGTGATGTCCTGTTGGTCAGTGGAGATATCAATTCAGATTCTCGCCCAGATGTTTTGACGGTTAATCAGACCAATGGAGAAATCCAATGGTTTAGAGGAGAATTTGATAACGTTAGGACAAAATTCTTCGATGAGGGCATTCTTTATGTTCATGATTTACAGAAACCGGATTTAAAGAAAATAGAAACTGAAGTTCCTGAAGACATATCTAATCTGGATGACGTATCACAACAAAAAGTTCTGGAAAAGATGAATAATCTTTTAAAAGCACTAATTGAAAAAGTTGAATTTTCCGATCAAAATGGCGACGGCAAATTAGATGTTGTAATTCATGAGAAAGTACCCGGAGATCCTCCACCCACAAAAATAACTATCCTGACAAATGACGGCCTGGGTAATTTAAAATTCGACAAGACTCTAACCTATAAGAGTTCAGGAACTGTTTCCTCTTCCGATGGAAGAATGCCGGAAAATGTCATAGCTTATCAATTTGGTGAAAACAACTTCATTCCCGAAACAAGATTCAAGACTGTTCAGGGAGATTTCGATAAAGACTCTGACACGGATTTCATTTATTCCACAGGGAAACAACTGCAATATAAAGAGAATCTAAAGAATGGTCGAAGATCTATTTCAACGATAACAAAACCATATATCTTAAGAAAATTTGAGAATCTCGATGGTGTTAAAAAACCAATAGACTTGAAAGAGGCTCTCCCCAATGAAGGATATGCGGAGGTAAGTTTTTATAGTTCATATCTGAACGATTTGCAAGGTTACAATATCTATTATGGAGAAAGTCGCTATAAATTTACAAAAAAACAAGTAATACCTGTCACTATTCTCTCCGATACGATAAATCCTACTTATAAACTTTTCGGTTTAGATAATTACAAAAGAACATATTTTTACATCACAGCATTCAACAGTAACGGTGAAGAAACTCCCATATCCGAGATAGGTTTCACCACTCCAAGAATTGAAAAAGATACACAAAACCCGCGAGCCGCCATAACATCTCCCAATGAAATCCTGGTGAATTCTCTCTACGACTATTCAGGCAGTGAATCATCCGATAATTCCAAACATATATCTTATAAATGGGATTTTGATCTAATGACAGATAGTGATGGTGACGGGATTACTTCTAATGATGTAGACTCCACGGAAAAAAATCCATCTCATTTTTATACTTCAATCGGTAATTACGAAATATCTCTGGAGACAAAAGATCTTAATAACAATATTTCATCCACTACTAACAAAATAAAAGTCATTTTACCCAAAGATTTGATACTCGTTTACGAAAATGATCTCGTGCTTTTTGTTAATGAGTTAAGTCCAAATTTGGAAGTCACATATTATAAAATAAATAAAAAAGAAAAGTATGACGACCCGGAAGTAATTGAAGAATTAATCACCAAATATACCGACGCAAACGGCTATGTAAGCTATGAACCGATAACAAACGTGGCGGGATCGAGACTTGTTGATGATAAAAGTGGCGCTGTTTTGGCTTTTTTCAATAATAATAATAAAATATTTGCCAGTAAAATGCCTTATGAAATAACGACATCTTTTAAACAGACTCAAATCGAAATGTTTGATGAAGGCAAAAAATCACTTGCTTTAATCTATTTTGTAACAGATCGCAATGAAGATTCCAAAATTGTTGATTCGGTTGTGGATGTTATCTCATCCGGCTCTCTCAACACCGGCGTCTATGCGGAAGATGCGGATATAAATGATAAATTTAAATTAGGGTTAGGAGAAAATGGTAGCGTCAGAATGATTGATACGGAAGATCAAACAGAGAAAACCTATGCCACAATTTTGCCTAGCGGAGGGATGTATTTAGACAATGACGCTTATTTAACTTTAGACCAAAATGAAGAAAGAGAATTTGTTTTTGAAATCAGACTTAAAGGATTTGATAATCCTTTAGCCAAGATATTAATCAAGCCAACGAACGATTCCAAAGTCAAAGAAACCTCAAAAGCTAACGAAGATGAACCGGGAATATATTTAATGCCAAAATCCGGGACCGAGGATGTGGAAGCATCCGATTTGGATTTGGGTGATCAGATATTCGCCATCGTTCGAGACAGCCTAAAAAACGAAAGCCCCAGAACAAATATTGTTAAAGTTAGAAAATATCACTCCTCTACAGAATTGCCGGATATTGCCACGGGTAAAGTTCTCGGCGCATCAACCAGTAGAAATCAGCAAATAGTCTCAATAGACAACTCCGGAACTTATGATTATTTGAGTGACACAACTCCTACCTTCCATGGCAGAGTGGCAATATTTGATTCCCAGATAAATTTATCAATCATAGATCAAAACACGCAGGAAGAAGTGTTTGGTAAGACTGTCGATACATCTAAAACCGGTTATTATGACCTACTGGTTACAAAAAAATTAAAAGAAGGAGATTATCTTCTCAAAGTGAAAAATTTAGATGATAAAATATTGGAAATAAAACCACTTCATTTCGACATAACACCACCGGAAACTCCTAAGTTAAGCTATTTTGATGGCAAGACAATATCAGGTGTAACCGAACCATATGCCGAAGTTGAAATACAAAATTTTGATTCTATTTTCAATCCATTAGTACTTTCTTATGCTGATGAAACCGGCTATTTTGAGACATCACTGGAAACAAAAACAGCATCGTTTGAGATTAAAGCCAAAGATTTATCCGGAAATATCAGTGAGGCTAAGGAGTATAAATATAATGAGAATTCATTGCTCGATCAATCTTTTAATAGATTTATCGCTTTCAATCAAACATCTTTATTAGACCAAGAACAACTAAATAAAGAACAAAAAACGGAAGTGTTTTGGGGAGTATTTATTTTAATAATTGGAATATCCGCCTATATCTACTCAATCAGAGAAAAACTTTTCCCCGACAAATAAAAGTAGTAAATTTAATTACAAATGATTAATAAAATTTTAAAAATATCGGCAACAATACTAATTCTTCTACTTCTGATATTAAGTCCCCGTAGAAATTTTACCGAGGCTCAGGAAAATCAAAACGACAATGCATATTCCTGGGATAAGTCTAAATGCCCAGTCGACATATCGGATTTCGAGGCTCCTTCATTTTTGGAAAAAAATTTTTCTTTGCTGAACGTAGACGATTATCAGGAATACATGAAGACCTTTCACCAGAATTTGAAAAACAAACTTATAACTGAATTAATGGAATATTATTCGGAAAAATATAAAATGACTATTTCCGAAGAATTAATGACAAAGGTTGTGGATGGCAAAGAATTGTTACTTCCGGAAAAAGATGAAACTGATTTTGATACAACGATTCGCATCAAAAGCGAAATAAAGTCTTGTATGTTTGAAGATTTAATGGTTGCTGAGACAGTCGAGAAAGTAAAAATAGAAATGGAAAATCAAGCGTTTGTAACCAATACATTAATCGACATGCTGACTAAACTGCAGAACCAACATAACCTCCATAGAACTAAACAACTGGAACCTGAGGTCACTGTGAATAGTGACAGTACCAATACTTTGGCCGTTAATCCAATTCGATGAAGAACCCGCTTAAACATATCTTGTTTTCTCTCTTACTCTTAAATCTACTTTTCTTCAGTGGTGGAATAAATGGTCTTCTGACTTATGCCAATGCCGAAGAAAACAGCCAGACCGATTGCGAGAATATCATGTCTTTTGACAAAGACTTCGTAGAACAGATGAAAAAATCTTTCACAACTGAAACCTATTCCGCTTACGAGACAGCAATCAAAGAACAAATGCAGAAATGTTTTGATCAAAGATTCCAAAGTGAGATTTTAAGTGAATATGAAAATAAAGAACAGGAAGGAACTTTAGCTTATTTTGTAGATAAATACCCTAATGCCACCCTGGATGATTTGATTCAGAAGAATTATACCTATAACGAAGAAAAAAACAGAATCAAAGCTTCAGTGTCAGAAGATACAACAGCTCATGTTAATTCTCAATTAATTAATCAGTCTCAATTTAAGCAATTCTTTGATGGTTTAACTACTATGAATGACTTGATAAATAAATATGGTCAGTCAATCGATGAAGAATATAAAGCTAATCAAAGCGCGAGACTCAACAAACTTCCATTTATGCCCAAAAGTTGTCTATGAAAAAACCCACCTATCTAAATCTAGGTCTTATAGCCTTCCTACTAATTATTCTT
>Ga0209016_1001620_pt1 | contig 17372 bp, 17 predicted proteins | sample EPASupsiteSAE305_FD_187265 | JGI IMG/M metagenome (GOLD analysis project Ga0209016, IMG submission 187265) | Bioremediated contaminated groundwater microbial communities from EPA Superfund site, New Mexico - SAE3-05 (SPAdes) (version 2) | ecosystem: Environmental > Aquatic > Deep subsurface >...
CATACTGTTCAGATAGATAGCGAATATGGAACCGCCGCAACCTGCCATAAAGGTCATACCTATGTACTGCCACCCGGTCCACCAACCGGCCTTGCCCCCCAGTACTTCCCGAACATAAGAATAAGTGCCCCCCGCGCTGTTATACCTTTCACTTAATTGAGCATAACTGACGGAGATAAGAACCACGACTATAGTGGCTATCAGGAAGGCCAGTGGTACGGCAAGTCCCGAACCCCCCATGATATAACCTATGGAACCGCTGATACACATAGCCGGTGCCGCCGCCGAGATAGCCAAAACGATCAGGGAACTCAAACTTATTGAGCCCGCTTTTAGAGTTTTGGCATCACCAGAGCTGCTACCTTCGAGACTTGCAAGCTGATCATTGACTTTCTCTAAAGGCTGCATGTTTTCACTCATAATCTCAGATCCTTTCATTACCCCTAAACGATTTTGTCTAATTAATATTATTTCAAGATTCAGAAAATTACGCTATTAACAATTAGGATATTTATAGTATAATTAGATTAAACTAAAGAGTAGTGAATCAAGCATCCACCCGGCCCCCAAAAAACTCACCCTTTCGAATTACAAAATAAAAATTTTTCAAAAAAAAATAAACTACCAGAAAATACGCTGGTAGCTAAAAGAAGCTTAAAAATATTCGCAAAAAAGCCTAAATAATATAGATATAAAAACATGCCCGAAAGTATACTTATTTAAAATATTTTTTGATAATATAATTAAGAAACAGCATATATACTCTTTTACAGAATCCCTACTAAAAAAAATATTAGGGGGGTGTGAAATTGGAACATAGTGTATTACGCTACGATGATTATCCAAAAGTCCTGCAATTTATCGAATCCATCCAGATCGCAAATAATGATTTTGCCATGCACATCTTGGGGCTGCTATCTAATATATTTGGCTACAACAAAGCAAATTTCTGGCTGGATGACGGCAAAGGAAATCTATTTTATCCCATATCCACAATAGGAGATAATTTTATCTGCGATTACCTGGATGAAAATTATAAAGACGACCTGCTTCACCCGCAAAATGTCGGCATCGATTACGCCATAAGCAAGAAAGCCATCCATATAAATCATATTTTACCCCCTGACTACTTTGAAAAAACACCTTATTATCAATTTCTCAACAAGTATGGGCAGCACATTGAATTTAATACCTATCTGACCAATGTCGGGAATTTGATCGGCAATATCGCCATCCTGCGCTCAAAAGATGAAAATGAGATCAAAACGAGCGATATGAACATCCTGAAGATATTATCAAATTATATTTCCCAGGGACTTTACACCAATCAACTTTATTTAAAAAAGGATTATGAAAATAAGATATTTGAGGCTTTTGCCAACAATTCATCTACAGGCCTTATCCTTTGCGATCTTTCGCTAAAGATCCATTACTGCAATAAATCAGCTCTTGAGATCAGTCGTGAATTATTGGCGGGCGAGAAATATCATAATCCCACGCAGCACCTCTTGGAGAATATCCTCTTCGAACATCGGGAAATTTGGAGATTAGGCTACGAGAGCGTTTTTTATACGGCGACTCTCAAACAGGTCAAGATCAACATTCTGCCGACCATCATGGGTGATTGTGGGTTAAAAGTTAAAGACCTGTATATGATCATGCTTTCCTATGAAAAATCCCAGGCCAAGAATAATCTCAATCACTTTTTTGAACAAGGACCCGCCCCTAAACTTACCGTCCGGGAAAGGCAGATATTAAATCTCATCGTCTTAGGAAAAACTAATCAGGAAATATCTACAGAACTCTATATCAGTATTCATACCGTAAAGAAATATCTACGGAATTTATTCGATAAATTTAATGTCAAAAATAGAACCAGTCTTATCTATAAGGTTACAAATAAATAAAAGCTATAATAAATAATTCACCTAAAGAGGGGCCTTTTGCCCCTCTTTTTTATTACCAAAATCCCCCCTTCCTACCTCCCTTCCCCCATATAAACGTAAAAAAGGCGTTTGTCGAGAAGCAAACGCCTTTTCTACATGGGTAGAATGGGTATCAAGGAGTCTTTATTAAACCTTAACATTTTTAATGTATAAGGAGAGAGGGCTTGGCGATGTTTTCCACTACTAGGAGGCTAACCCTTACCCCCTAGTAATGAAAAACACCAGCTTGCAAAAACAATTTATGGAGGCAATCTTATTTATAAAAGCAATATACTATATCTACCAGAGATTATTCATTAATAAGAGACCAGGAATCCAAGCAGTAATGATGCCGGCAAATAAGGAGACCCAAGATGCTAATTTTAAAACTTTGGCTTTTTGCAGCCCCATCAAGAGCCAGAAAAGGAACCAGGCAAAACCCCAGACCAGCCAGATCATCCCCAGCCTGTAATCGCCAGCGGCAAATGTCTGATATGCAGCGTAAGGTGTAACCACCGCTACCCAGAGGCAATACCAGCCCAGGCCACGGTTATCACGGTTCAAGAAAGTATTGACGCCCAGCATCAGGTAGGTAAAGCCAAAGAGCAGTATTTGCGCGGCCCACCACATCGTGATAGCGCCCATGACATTGGTAACAATTCCATAGATAGCCATAATGAACATCAGAATGCCTATCGCGAGATTCCAACCGCCTGCTTCCTTCATATCTACTTTGCCCATCAAAGCCAGGGCATTGATAATAAAGATACCACCTACAAAAAACATCAGAAATCCTAAAATCATTGGAAGCACCTCCCCTAAATTTTTATTTTTTTACTATGGGGATATGGCTACCGGCCCCCAGACCGGCAGCCATATCTAGGCAATATTTATTTGTTGTGATGCGGGTATACAGACAAAAGCTTGGCTGCATTGGAATAGAGCACCTTTTCCAAAGCAACATCATCGCCCGCTAAAGCTTCATAAACGCAATCCAGCGATTTGCCGGTGTGTGAGAAAGGCGTATCTGTACCAAAGCAGACCTTGTCAGCGCCGAAATTCTTGACCATGAATTGGATGTCGCCCGCGGAACGGAAAGTGGTGTCGACCCACATATTAGCGGCTCCGCCCAGTTTTTCCGCCAGCTCTTCCATTTCTCCGCCCATCAGCCCGCCGCAATGACCGGCGATGAAATTGACGTTCGGGAAATCTTTGACCAGTTCGATGAAGTATTTGACGTCGCCGAATTCCGGCGTAACCAGGGATTCGCGTTCGCCGTAGTAATAGTTGTTGGCGCCGCAGTGGAGAATAACGGGCAGACCAATCTTTTCCACGCCTTCCATGATCTTACGCAACTTGCCGCTGCGCAGGTCGATATTCTGGATGGGCGGATGGATCTTGAGACCACGCGCGCCTTTGTCCGCGTCCTGATACAATTTATCGACGATTCTATCCGCGCTCAAGTCATACATCATGCTGGTAAAAGGCAGGATTCTTGGCTCAAGGCTGGCCGCCGCCAGATATTCTTCAAAGGACGTATTGGGATAGATGGGATGGAGGCAAACCAAAAGGTCGTATTCGTCCATCCGGGCAGACAGTTTTTCTAAAGTGTTGTAGTAGTTGCGTAGGGCGCCGATATCCAAAAGATTATGGAATTCTTCGATATCATTGCCGATGAGGGGACCTTCAAAATGGTTGTCATCATGGTTGGCGAAGGGATCGTTGTCGCCGACGCGGTTGTAGTCAGGTGCGCCAATTTCATAAATAACGTTTCTTTTGTTGACGAAAATATCGCCAAGATGTGAATGGATATCAATAATCTTTGCCATAGTTTTTTCCTCCCGTTCTTTTATGTATAGTTATAAATTGTAATTTTGGTCAATCTAATTATTTCAAAATTACAAAAAATTTACTATTACTAGTTCGTGTAAATGTAGTATAATTAAATACACTAATGTGTATCTCAATATCAAAATACCTCGATGAGCAGAATCTATCCAAGCGGCACGCCAGCTAGGAACCATGCCATAATCAGAAAAAGAAAAATTCCATCCCCAAAGGCATAAATTAGCGAGAACACCAATAAACAAAAAAACTACCCTGATAAAAAATGGGTTACTACATATTAATATAAAGAATAATTTCGACATTATTAGCCAAATAATGTCGCTAAAATTTACACGAAAGTGCACTTATTTTCAAACTATTTCGATAATATAATTAATCTTACGAGAGAGATGTGTAATTTTTTACAACCAGTATCTTAACCGGAATGTTTTAAGGGTTAGGGGTGATGGTAAAATGGAACAAAACTTATTGCGCTCTGAGGATTACGTAAAAGTCTTACAGTTCATTGAATCGATCCAGATCGCTAAAGATGACTTTGCAATGCAGGTATTAACCTCATTATCAAGTATCTTTGGATATACGAAGGCCAATTTCTGGCTGGACGACGGCAAAGGGAATCTATATTATCCTATCACGACCATGAAAGATAATTTCCTCCAGGAATATATGGATGATAATTATAAGCTTGACCAGCTTCACCCTAAAAATCTTGGTATCGACTATGTGGTAAGCAAAAAGGTCATGCACATGAATTATGTGCTCTCCCCTACCTGCTTCGAAAAAACGCCTTACTATCAATTCTTGCAAAGACATGGCCTAAAAAGCGAGTTTGGCACTTATCTGACCAACGTAGACACCCTGATCGGCGCTATCGCCATCGTCCAATCCAAGGGGGAAAACGATGTCAGCGCCTACGATATGAATGTCCTTAAAGTGCTTTCCAAATACATCTCGCAAGGCCTGCATACTAATCAGATGTATATGCGTAAGAACTACGAAAAGATGATTTTTGAAGCCTTCGCCAACAATTCTTCTACCGGACTCATCTTCTGTGACTTGTCGCTGAAAGTGCATTATTGTAATAATTCCTCCCGGGAGATCTGCAAAGAACTGTTAGCCAACGAAAGATACTATGACCCGATCGAATACTTAATGCAAAACGTCCTCGCCAATCACCGTGACCTCTGGAAACTTGGCTACGAAAACACTTTTTATACTTCCTCATTAAAAAAGATCAGGGTTAATATCCTGCCGACCACCATCGGCAACTATGGTATAAGCGGCCAAAACTTGTTTTTCATCATGCTTTCTTATGAGGATAACGAGGTCAAAAACAGCAGTTTGCAGCAGAAGCCCGATACAAAACTGACCGTCCGCGAAAGGCAGATATTGAATCTCATCGTCCAGGGCAAGACCAATCAGGAGATCGCTGAAGAGCTGTATATCAGCATCGACACGGTAAAGAAATACCTAAGCGTCTTATTTGAAAAATTTAATGTCAAAAACAGAACGAGTCTCATGTATAAGATCCTCAATAACTAGCCTTATATCACTATTATTAGCAATAGTCATATGATGGTTCAAATGTTTTTATAAAAATAAGCAACCACCTAAAAAAATGTGGTTGCTTATTTAGATGTATTTTATATTAAATGCTAAGTATATATTTTTGTTCAATTATTTATTTAACTTTGACCATACATTAGATGGGGAGTCAAGGTTATTGAGATATGGACTACTTGCTTTCTGATTTCCATATACCGGCCAATTATGAGCAAAAAAGTTCAAATGTTTAAGCATGGGGACATTCCCCTTCATGCCAACTTCTCTTACCATAGTAACCTTATCCAGATCGATCATTTCGACCTGAACAGCATCGATATCGCCGGCTTCTTGTAGAACAATGCCTTCGGGATCAACAATCACCGAATGGCCCGCTAAAGTAAATCCGCAATTAAATCCACACGCCCCTGTTCCTATTACATAAGCTTGATTGAACATAGCGGCAGCTCTGCGGCAGAGTATTTCGCCTTCTTTTAATGTTGATGGCGTAAATGATGGATGGATTATAACTTCCGCTCCCATGGAAACCAGGGTCCTGGCCATTTCAGGGAACCATAAATCATAGCAAATGCACAGCCCCAGTCTACCAATATTGGGGATATCAATTACTTGAAAACTGTCCCCTGGAACGGATGCTTCAGCTGGCGAAAAAGGATTCATTTTTCTGTACTTTGTAACAAGTTCCCCATCAGGAGAAAAAACAGGCATAGTATTATAAATCTTATCATCTTCAATCTCAAACATAGAGCCGGGAATAATCCATTTTTTTACTTCTTTTGCTTTTTGAGCTAAACGCTCCGTAGAAGGACCTGGAACTGGTTCGGCAACTTCTGAGAGATCTACCGCCAGTCCTTGAACTGCTATTTCCGGAAAAACAATCAAATCAACCCATGGGTATTCAAAAGCGATAAGATCAATGAATCCTTCCATTTGGGCAAGATTCTTTTCTGCACTAGCTGCAAATCCTTCTCTTTGAACTGCTGCTACACCTAAAAAACGTGACATAAAAATTCCTCCAATCATTTTTTATATGTTTGTCTTAATGGTTATTCTTGTATTGATTAATTAAATTATTGCAAGCTTGGGAATCCTTTACTAGTACTCGTTAAGTTATATATGTATAATTAGAATACACTTAAGGGTATCCGCCCTCATACCACACTATTGTCGAAAAACAATACCTACTATATGAGAAAGAAAAGCATCATACCCAATAGTTAAATTATTACCCATAAACTAAACAAACTCATGGGTGGCATTGATCAATAGTCAAACAAAATAAACCATCCTTTCTTAAAGAGATGGTCTTATCTTAAATATAGGCGAAAATTTTATATTATAGTCGAATAAAGCAACAAAAAACATACACGAAAGTGTACTTAATTTCAAACTATTTAGATAATATAATTAATTTACCAAAGTATAATCATTTTTTGCTCTTAACAACGTACCTCAACTGTTTTAAATGGTAGGAGGGATGGTAGTATGGAGAAATTTTTATTGCGTTCCGAGGATTACGTAAAAGTATTACAATTCATTGAATCGATCCAAATCTCAAATGATAATTTTGCTATGCAAGTATTGAAATCATTAGCGAATATATTTGGCTATACGAAAGCAAACTTCTGGCTAGATGATGGGAAAGGGAATCTATTTTATCCGATCTCCACTATGAGTGATGATTTCGTTAGGGATTATTTAGATGATAATTATAAAAATGACCAGCTCCACCCCCAAAATATTGGTGTTGACTATGCCGTAAGCAAGAAGGTCATGCATATTAATCATGTCTTATCCCCTACCTGCTTTGAAAAGACGCCTTATTATAAATTTCTAAGTAAATATGGTATAAGCTGTGAGTTTGGTACATATTTGACGAATGCAAATACTCTTATCGGCGCTATTGCCATCGCCCGGTCCAAAGGTGAGGAAGATATCAGTGCCAATGAGATAAACACCTTAAAAGTGCTTTCCAAATACATCTCGCAAGGCCTGCAAAGCAATCAGATGTATATGCGCAAGAACTATGAAAAGATGATCTTTGAAGCCTTCGCCAATAATTCCTCTACCGGACTCATCTTCTGTGACTTGTCGCTGAAAGTGCATTACTGTAATAATTCATCCCGGGAGATCTGCAAAGAACTGTTAGCCAACGAAAGATACTATGACCCGATCGAATACTTAATGCAAAACGTACTCGCCAATCACCGTGACCTCTGGAAACTGGGCTACGAAAACACTTTTTATACTTCCTCATTAAGAAAGATCAGGGTCAATATCCTGCCGACCACCATCGGCAACTATGGTATAAGCGGCCAAAACTTGTTTTTCATCATGCTTTCTTATGAGGATAACGATGTCAAAAACAGCAGCTTTCAGCAAAAACCCGATACGAAACTGACCGTCCGCGAAAGGCAGATATTGAATCTCATCGTCCAGGGCAAGACCAATCAGGAGATCGCCGAGGAGCTGTATATTAGCATCGACACGGTAAAGAAATACTTGCGTATCCTCTTTGATAAGTTCAATGTCAAAAACCGCACAACGCTTATCTATAAAGTACTAAATTAAGTAACCAAATCACTACGCCCCATCTTATGATGGGGCATTGTTTACTAGGTTAGGGGTGCAGATATGGAACAAATCTTATTACACTCTGATGATTATGTGAAAGTCTTAAAATTCATTGAATCGATCCAGATTACAGATGAAAATTTTGTGATGCAAGTTTTAAGATCAATGGCCAATATTTTTGGCTATAGCAACACGAAATTTTGGCTAGATGATGGCAAAGGAAATCTCTACCACCCGATCACTACAATGGATAAAAGCTTTATAGAAGATTATTTAGATGGAAATTATAAAAATGACCTGCTCCACCCCCTAAACCTCGGCGTGGATAATGCCATAAGCAAAAAGGTCATCCATATGGATTATATGATGAATCCCTCTTGTTTTGCCAAAACACCATATTGTCAATTCTTAAATAAACATGGTTTACATAGTGAAGTTGGCGTATATCTGGCCAATAAAGATACACTCATTGGCGCTGTGGCTATAGTACGCTCCAAATACGAAAGAGATGTCACCAATAATGACATGAACATCCTCCGCATCCTTACGAAATACATTTCACAGGGCCTTTATGCCAATCAGCTCTACAAGACAAAGAACTATGAAAAGATGATCTTTGAGGCCTTCGCCAATAACTCCTCTACCGGCCTTATCTTCTGCGATCTGTCGCTGAAAGTACATTATTGCAATACTTCCTCCAAAGAGATCTGCAAAGAACTGCTCGCCAAAGAAAACGGCCATAATCAAGACCCCATAGAATACTTATTGCAAAACGTCCTCGCCAATCACCGCAACATGTGGAAACTGGGCTACGAAAACACCTTTTTTACTCCTTCATTAAAAAAGGTCAGGGTCAATATCCTGCCAACTACTATCGGGGATTATAGCATAAGCGGCGAAAATCTATATTTCATCATCCTCTCGCATGATGAGCAAAGCAAAAATAACAATTCCCTGCTAAGTCCTGAAATAAAAATTTCCGTCCGCGAAAGGCAGATACTGAATCTTATAGTCCAGGGCAAGACCAATCAGGAGATTGCTGATGAGCTGTATATCAGCATCGACACAGTGAAGAAATACCTACGGGTTTTATTCGACAAGTTCAATGTCAAGAACCGCACGACTCTTATCTATAAGGTATTGGATAATTAGCCTTTATCGACGAACTAAATCGCTCCACATTATCGCGCCATATAGCGTAAACAGACAAAAGACCTCCCATTACGGGAGGTCTTTTTCTTTATCTTTATGTATCACAATTCACCAGGCCTGTGTTATTATATAGATGCGATGACCGGAACGCCTGTTGTTGCCGTTTCGGAATGAACAGAAATCAAATGGCTAAAAAAGCAGAAATTGGGAGGATTATTTGATGAAACGTCTTGCTTACTTGTTGATTTGCGCGGTTATGCTATGTGGACTGATCAGTTTGACCGGATGTGAATCCGATAAAAGGACAGAAATCTTTGTAATAAGCGATACCCACCTTGGTGTGGACGATGCTTATGCGGAAATCGGTGAAAACAAACAAGCACTGCTCAACTTTTTAACAATGATCAGGAATTCTTCAACCACTTCCGAACTTGTCATCGACGGCGATTTTATCGATTATTGGTTTTTACCCGCTTATTATGAAATGCCCGCTACCCTGTCCGAATTCGACAATCTGGTCGTCAAGAATAATCAGGATATTTTTGATACGATCAATGCCATCATTTCTGACGCTCAGATCAAAGTAACATATGTGCCCGGTAACCATGATCAGACCTTCAACGCAGCAGATGTTCAAAGGATATTACCCGGCATCAATCAGGCGCGGGATGCCGAAGGACTTGGCACATACATTACCGGCGAAAATCAAGAGATTGCCATGGAGCATGGTCACAGGTATAACATCTTCTGCGCCCCAGACCCTCTTTCTAATCGGAATATGGTGGAGGGCCGTACTGCCATTATGCCTGCCGGATATTTCTTTACCAGGCTAGCCACCACGTCAGTCGTCGAAGGCTTCCCTGCAACAACAAACACTTTCCCGCAAATAACGCTGAAGACAAGCGATGAAACGCAAAAAAATTACTATCTATATTACAAAGTTTGGGTAGCCATGTTAAGCCAGCTGCCTATATCCGAAAGTTTTTCCCAAGACATCATCAAGACCAATATCGATGGCTATACCAAAAACATATCGGTTAACGATTTGCTGCCTTATCAGAATGAAGACGGAACAATAAAAGTCAAACTGTATGACGGTATTGTGGAAAACTGGCCCCAAAGGCAAAAGATCAATAAGGTTAACGTATTAATAAATGCCGCAGACGCTATTGCTGGTGCACCAACAACCGAAGGTACCGATGAACAGGCACAGGCTCAGTATTTTGACTACGACTCTTCGAAGAAAGTAGTTGTTTTCGGTCATACCCATGTAGCCAAGATAGTTAAATCAACCAATCTTAACGGTGAAAACGTCATATATGCGAATACCGGTACATGGATCGAAAAGAACCATGATAATCCGAGCCGAACCTACCTTGTCATAACACCTGCAAGTGATGGTTTCGACATGAAAGTCAGCCTCTATCAATACTCGGAGGATGGAACAAGCACTCTCCTACAGGAAGAGCAATTAGCTAATTGATTGAATTATAAAAGGAGCAGCCGCAAGGCTGCTCCTTTTTTTCAACAGGGAGGGGACCCGCGGTCAGCAAAGGGGCAGATGTCCCGGCCCTCTCCCCCAATCCGGCGTTTGCCTCACCCTTCTTAACAGGGAGGGCAGAGGGGGCGAAGCCCCCTCTGCAAAAAAACTCTCCCCCTCCCGCATAAATGAACTCCCTCTTTGCACTATGTAAATATGCGGGAGGGGGCAGGGGGTGGGGACCTGGCGGTCAGCATAAGGGCCTCCGGCCCAGCGGTTCTTTCTCCCATCCCCCCTCTCCCCCCCACATAAAAAGGTTTTTCCCTCCCCGCGTAGAAAATAAAAGAGACCTCTATCAGCAGTAAAGGAGAAAACTATGAAAGCAGCAACAGCAAAAAAAGCAGAAGTACAAACAGATGTACAAGCAGCGATCAAAGATGAGATCCAAGAAGAAATCCGCAACGAGATCAGAGAAGAACTGCATTACGAAATGAATGAAGTCTTCATGGTCGAATGCATGAAAGAAAACCTCACCCACGCCCGCCACGTGGAAAACGAACGCATGACCTTCAACTCCCTCTTCGCCGCCCTGGTCGGCGGGTCTTTGGCGGTCATCTCGCAGATCGACGATAAAATGATCGCCGTCACCATGATCGGCATCCTGATGATGATCAATATCATCTGTTATATATTTACCAAGCGCTGGAACAGCGTCTTCTCCAACCACTATTCCCTCGCCAAAAAGATCTATACCATGTTGCTCTACGGCGAAGAGGCCTACGACCCCAATAAAAAGCTCAAGCCCGCGGACATCAACCGCTTCTATTATTTTGACAACAGCCAGAATAAAAAGCACAAAACATATATCCACACCAGCCAGTATTTTCTCCTCTATAATATAATCATCTTTGCCCTCCTCGTTTGCGCCCTGATTTACTTCCTCTAAAAATACATCTAAGGAGCCTTTATGTATAAATTCTTAGCCCTCGACTTAGACGATACCCTGCTGGGAAAAGACCTGATCATCCCGCCCACAACGGTAGCAAAGCTGCGCGCCCTGCAAGCTAGTGGCGTCGGCGTAACGCTCGCCACCGGCAGGATGTTCCCCTCCGCACGCTTCTACGCGAAACAGCTGGGCCTTACCCTGCCGCTCGTTACATATAATGGCGCCATCATCCGCGCCGCCGAATCCGACACGCCATTTATCGCCCACCTGCTGCCAACCGATAAAATGCGCCAGGTGATAACCTGCTGCAAGGAGCATCAGTGGTATCTGCAATTTTATAATGACGACCAGATTATCGTGGAAAAGATAACCGACGAGACCCGCATCGACCCGGACCTGTTAAACGCCCCCGCCCTGGAAGTCGGCGATTTTCTCAAATCGGACATCAAACCCTCGCCAAAGATGATGACCGTGCAAAAGCCGGAAGATATCCACCGCGTCAAAGCGATCCTCGAAGAGGCCACCGGCGAAAACCTTTATATAGCTGGCTCGAAGCCCTATTTGCTGGAGATCATGTCCAAAAACGTCTCCAAAGCCGTAGCCCTCTCTGAACTCATCGGGAAATTAGGCATCGACCGCAGCGAGGTCATCGCCATCGGCGATAGCAGTAATGATATGGAAATGGTCAAGTGGGCCGGCCTGGGCGTGGCAGTCGGCAATGCCAAAGATGAACTGAAAGCCGCCGCCGACCACATCACCAAAGCCCCCCGCAGCCAGGGCATCGAAGAACTGATCGACCACCTTTTCCCCAGCATCTGATTTTTACTGAAATGAACACAAAAAAAGAGGCCCTCTTCTGCCATTACCAGCAGAAGAGGGCCTTTATGTTAATTATCTGCATATTATTATGCCCTTAAATAGTTTAGAAGGGTATAATAATAACCCCATTGTTAATATGGATATATTTGTACTACTTCAATTGACAATATTCGTTCCTTTTTCAAAACATTTTATAATTATAGCATTATTACCATAATTATCCAATATTTTGATTGAGTTAAGGGCAAAATGTGGTATTATAAAGATAAATAATACAAAAGGGGGTATCAATTATGAACGAATATTCTTATGTCCCTTCATTAAAAAGCAAGCGCGGCGAGCGCTTGGCACTTAAAGAATTGAGTACTGAAGTAAAAAGTAAAATAAAACCCATTCTTAACGTTATCAATAATGATGATTTTGGTAAATTTTATGACGGAAAAGCATTTATTGATCTTCATGATAATATACTAATGGATGCTGATGATCAGAAGATTAAAGATACCTTTAAGTTAATACATGAAACAGCTAGTAAAAAATCAGAGTTAACCTCGGTTTTGAAACATGATTATTCTAAAAAACTGTTAGAACTAATAAAACCATACCTTTTTAATGTTGATAAAGGTATTGCTTTACGCATACCACAGGAACATCTGTCAAATCTCGAATTAAATATAAAAACTATTTCCGAGGTTTTATCGATTGATTCTAGTATGATTGATGTTATTATTGATTTTGGATGCATTAACGATTTGGCAATAGGTTTAGTTAAACCGTTATCAGACCATATAAAAAAAGCTATTTCAAAGTTACATATTAACAATATTATTGTATTAGCAAGCGCATTTCCAATAAGTATTAGAGTTCCAAGTAATACAATCAGTGAACTGTCTCGTTATGATTGGTTGCTTTATTCTGGCTTAAAAAAGTTATTGCCAGATGTTATATTTGGTGATTATGGTTCAGATGATCCATTCGATCCTAAAATAGACACTCGAATGAATATTGTCCCAACAATTCGTTACACTTCAGGAGATTGTTGGAAAATAGTAAGGGGTTGCTATGACCCCAAAGCACCTTATGATTATTCTCAATACTATGACCTTTCTAGAACCCTAGTAGGTTGTGCTTTCTATAAAGGGAGCAAATATTCTTGGGGCGATAATAGAATATTTGAATGTGCAAACGGCGGATGTAGTTACGGAAGTCCCGAAACATGGGTAAGAGTTGCTGTGAATCATCACATCACATTTGTATCAAATGAGTGCGACCACCTTCTCTAGTCTTAAGGGATAATCGTAAAAAATCAGAAAGTTTATTAATTTCTATTTCATTATTATCGACTTTGTCAGCTAAAATCTGCCAAAGTCGATATTTTTGTGTTCTTTTAAGTGCAGATGGTAATCCTAAATTGTTTTCCAATCCAAAACAAATTAATTCATCTTTATTTAAAAATTGGAGCAATGAAAAAGAATCTAAATTCTCATTTTTCTTTGCTTCTCTAATTAAACTTAATTGTGCAAGCCCATCAACATTATTTACTAAATATATCCCCCACCATTGGGGAATGATTTGATATGCTTTATCAATTTGGTTTTCGGCACATACAAAGTACATAAAATCAAAAACTTTATTATATTGCTCTATTTGATTGGGAAGGCGAATTAATGTATCACTTTCACTTTTAATCTCATATCCATGAAGTGCGCCATTAATTGCTGCCACATCTATCCTAGCAACACCATTGCAAATTTGTAATTCATCTACTACATGCGTAGTATTATCGTATAAAAAATGTTCTTTGATTTCTTGGTGAAGGCTCATGCGTACATCGCTATCTTTTAGCCGCATTCAATCACCCCCTAAGCATATATTATCAAAAATTAAACATATTAACAATGCTGTATTTATAGTAATTATTATATGAAGTTTATTAATCAGATCAATTATAATCTTTAACTAATCAAAATTCAATTTATTATATCTCTTATAATCGGAATAAAAAGCCCTCTATTACTGATTTTTCAGTAATAGAGGGCATCTGCGTTATTTTCATTAACTTATTTATTTCAATTTATCAGTATTTTAAGTTGTACTATCTGTCGTAGTGCTTGTGCTATCATCCTCACTATCGCTTAACCCATTAGCAATCAGATACCCGACTACCGTCCCCACTGCGCCGATAATAGACGTAACCTGCACTATAGTATTCGAATCACAATTCATATAAGCCATAATACTTGTCGCCAGACCAGCCAAAGCCACCCATAGCTTGCGGCTGGTTATTTTTATGGCGAAAACGTCCCAAGAAAATTTTGTACTCGTACTTGCCATTATTCTATTCCTCCTATTTATTCAAATATTTCCCTCATCCTTACCCCCCGAACCCGAACCGTCGCTCGTCTTCCCGCTCTTATCCGGCCAGGAATTGTTTTTTGAGAGGTTCTCGATGCAGGCCTTGCAGCCCGCCACCATAAAAACGCCGATGATCTCCGCGACAACAGTCTTGGAAAGAGTCTCGGCGATCTCTTCCCTCCCCAGAAAGGCCAGAACATAAGAAAGATAGACCCAGATGACAGCGTTAGCCAGCAGGAAGTTGATCACCGTCTTTGTATGCTCTTTCTGCGCCCCTTGCGAAGGCTTTCTTAGCCCCCGCTCCATGCCATCGGCCGTCCTCGCACTTTTCTTCTCGGCAATATCCCCAGCTTCAGTCCATCCGTTGTCCCCACTTTTCTCTTTCTGTTCCTTCTGTTCCTTCTGTTCTTTCTGTTCCTTTTGTTCCTTCTGTTCCTTCTGTTCCTTCTGTTTCTTCTGTTTCTTTTGTTCCTTCTGTTTCCCCTGCCCGCAAAAGTGTGCCGCCCACCAGGCCTTTAGATGGGTCCACATTAGATCAGCCTCGACATCACGACCAGCAGCCGCACCATGTCATAAGAGAGGTCCATCTCGTCGCTCTCGGCCAGCTTGCCGTCGTCGATCAGCTTTTGCAGCGGCTCCTGCGCCCAGGCAGGCAGCTCGTCCACCGTATTATATCTAGTCTCCGCCACTTCCTCATCCTCCAATCTCTCAGAGATAAATTCGTTCGGGTCAAGTATCCAGGTCGCCTCTTTCACCGTGCAGCCGGAAGGGTATTTCCACGCCCCCCGATGCACTTCCAAATGCAGATGCACCCCGCTGGCGTTGCCCGTCTCCCCCTCGATGCCCAGCAAAGTATCCAAATCGACTTCATCCCCCGCCGCCACCGCGAGAGATGCAAGGTGCGCGTAATGGCTGATATAGACCGTGCCGTCCTCGTCCACATGCTTGACGCGCAGATAATTGCCGTAGTGCTCGTCGTCCTCCACGGCCTTGATGACCGTCCCCGCCGCGATGGGATAAACTTGCTGCGACTCCAGCCCCACGAAATCCGTGCCGGGATGCCAGCCGCAGGCCCAGGACCCCGCCTTGCCGTAAACCGTAGTTATCTTATATCTTTCCGCCCGAAACGGATATTGACAGATCATTTTCTCATCTTCTTTCCAGCCCGTCGATACGCTTATGGGCCTGCTTGGCGCTTTCCTCCACACGGGTCACCCGCTCGGTCAGCTCGCCCATATCTTGCCGCATGGCTCGTTGATCTACCCGGATATCATCAATGCCACGCTTGATATACTCCACATCGGAGCGCAGGACCGCTCCGGTACCGGCTTCCTCACTTATGGATTTCTTTGTCTCCCGCGCCCTGGCTGTCCATCCTAAAATAATGCCACTTACCGCCGCCACAACTGAGATGACCGCTACTAATATTGTTATATTCATTGTCCTACTCCTTTACTAGTAAAAAAGAGTCTACTCTATGTGGCAATATAGAAAAAAGCTGCCTTTGGTTTAGAGCACTTTCTGCCACAAAGGTGAATAAAAATACGGAAGTGCTTTGACAAAATGATTTTGATATGGTAGCATAAAATAGTATTTAATACAGAAAGGACATTACGCACATGCTTGGTCCAATCTATCGCTAATTTTCAAATGTAACATATTATCTACGGCTATCAAGTATAGCCTTTGTTTGTTATGCGTTTGAATAATAGTGAATAGTGGAAAAGTTGTGTGAGTGCCTTATTGCAGATACACACTATTCTGGTGTGTTTTTTTATTCATACAACTTCTAAAACCACAGCTCACATTAAATTGAGAAATGAGGTTTTATTATGTTTGATATTAGAAAAATCCAGGAACAAGTAATTTTTAATGCCATAAAAGCTGCGAGCAACGATGAAACAGCGGCAAAAATCGTATATGGAGAACACGGGCAGTCTTCTTCGGAAGATAACGCGACATGGGTGAAATCCACCATGAACAGATTGGAAAACCACTTTGACAGGTCTGCAATTAAGCAGATCAGAATGAACTGTCAATGCGGATACGGGATGGATGAGAAATTAAAGTTACTGAAAGAGCTGATTGAATCATCGTCTAATTTAGCAGAATTCGCAAACCAGGACAAAGCAAAGGCAGCCGGCCTGTCTTGCACAAATGGGGAACTCTATCTGCAATTTCCGTTTTGCCCTTGTCCAATGCTTGCCGATGTGGATAAATTAGATACGGATACCTGGTGTCAATGCACTACAGGGTATAGTAAAGTCATTTTCGAAAAAGCTTTTGGCTGTGAAGTCGATGTGGAATTGCTAAAAAGCATAAAAATGGGCGACGATATATGTCTTCAGAAAATCGTTCCCCATGATTCTATCTGGAAATAGAAGAATAGTCTTCTTTATTTAAAATGCATTTTATCTCCGGATATGTAATTAAAAGCGGCCTTAATTAGGCCGCTTTTTCTATGAAAGCAGCCGCAAGGCTGCTTCCTCTTCCCACTAGGGAGGGCCGAGGGGGTCGAAGACCCCCTCGACTTCTAACTTTCCCCCTCCCGCACAGATAACCTAACTCTTTCCTCTCCCTCAAGTACGGGAGGGGGTCAGGGGGTGGGTACTGGCGTACGGCATATTGCCTTCGGCTCTTCCTCTCCCCAATTCTGCTTAAATAAGGCAGCCGCAAGGCTGCTTCCTATTTCAACTAGTGAGGCTCGAGG
>Ga0209016_1001633_pt1 | contig 17279 bp, 17 predicted proteins | sample EPASupsiteSAE305_FD_187265 | JGI IMG/M metagenome (GOLD analysis project Ga0209016, IMG submission 187265) | Bioremediated contaminated groundwater microbial communities from EPA Superfund site, New Mexico - SAE3-05 (SPAdes) (version 2) | ecosystem: Environmental > Aquatic > Deep subsurface >...
CATACTGAGGGCCGCTAAAAAGCCCAAAAGGTACGCTCCTGTGTTCAGTGCGAAAATAAAAATGGTAATGGTTCCAGGACATGGAACAACCCCAGCACTTAAGACCACACCCCAATCGGTACTTTTTTGAGCCGTAGGTGAGCACGATGCACATCTGCAACTAAAAGGATGCGTTGAAAATGAAATAATTTTTGGGGTATTTTTCATCGTTTTGAGCTTCTGCCAACCCAAATAAGTTGCAATAGCAATAATAATAAGTGCAGAGAGTTTGGTTGCGTAGTAGGTAACGTTAGTAAAGAAAGCGTTGAAAAAAAGATCGAACAGTGCATAAATAATCAGCGTGAGTATAAATGCTGCAAAGGTATGTACAATGCCAATGAGTGCTGCCATGCTGAGTGCTTTGGTGTAGCGATGTTTCGATACAAAAAGGTAAGAGCTAACAAGTGCTTTACCATGTCCTGGCCCTGCGGCATGAAGAAGCCCGTATAAAAAAGATATGCCCAGAAATAGGGCATAAGCTCTCAATGTACCTTTCTCTTTTAATAAAGTGATGGTTTCTTGAATATTTTGCTGCATATGCGAAAGTCTTGTTTGCAGCCATGACATTGAAGGAGGCAACTCTTTGGGAGTTTCATCGCTTTTTTCTACATGAATACGCGGTTTTACCAGCAATTCTGAAGACTCTTTTGTAGAGGGTTGTGTTGCCGTTTTGTCTGTTATTTTTGTAAAGGCGATATGGTTGAAAAGGTTAAATTCAAGTGCAAAAGGCTCTTTAATCGTATGGGTAACCGTATGTACGAGAAATTTGAAGTACTCTTCTTTATCTTCAATGACAAATGAAAACTCATCGCCTAGGGCCACTTCTTGGTTAAGTGAAGTTGTGAAACGAAAATTGAGGGTGTCTGCTTCTTGCCAAAAAGATTTACTGATAATTTTGATAGGAATGGTTTTAACTTTAGCTTCCGTACTCGCGCTACTGACATATTCGATCGTTGTAAGATAATGGCGCTTTGCAATGTAGTTTTCTAGGATAACTTTGATGCGCTCTAACTCTTTAGGGTCAAGCTTTTTATTGTGATTTTCATCGTAGCGCTCTAAGAGAGTATTGATGAAATCTTGACTGAACGTCCAGTGAAAGGTGGCAGACTCTATCTTTGAAGGAGTACCTTCGAGATTGATTGTAACCGTTGCTGAAGGGGTATAGAGTGTGCACAACGCACACGCATACACCTGATAAGGCAGTATAAAAAGCCAAAAAGCAAAAAGAAATTTTTTGAACATAAATTAAAAGGCTCGTGTTGAAATGGGATTGAGTAAAAACCACAGACCCAGTGCAATCACAAGAAGCACACCGATGAGTCTAATAGCCCAGAACCAACGAGGTTGTGTGATAATAGGACGTGTTTTTTGAACACTGCTTACAAGTAATCCTGCAAGAGAAATGGTAAGCCCCATCCCTAGACTCATAAACATGGCAGCAATGATACCAATGGTCATATGACTCAAAGTAATCGCAAAAAAACAGAGCGTAATGACACCAGGACAAGGCACAATACCTGCTAAAACGACAACACCAAAACGGCTTTTGTGAGGACGAACACTCTCTTTAGTAATACTTCGTGATCGCCATACATCATACAAAAGCCAACAGCCCATCAAAACAATTAAAGCACCTGAAATTTGAAATAGAGGTGGATTGACTTGACGGAAAAGCTTCATGGCACTGATCTGAATGAGATACGTCGCACTGAGTGTCACAACAAGTGCAGAGAGCGCATGGACAATGGCAATTAAAAAGCCTATTTGGAACACATGTGAGCGCTTCGTCGGGTTTGCAAGGAGGTAGCCAGAAACTAAGGCTTTGCCATGACCTGGGCCTATGGCATGAACGACACCATAGCCAAAAGAGAGTGCAAAGATGAGTAGCATAGGCATAAGACTTCCCTCATCGATGGCTCGAAAATGAGCAGAGAGTTCTGTGTTGAAATAGCGATTGGCTTCGGCAAATGTGAGGGCAATAGAAGAAAGCATGAGGGTCTCCAAAATAAGTAAATGTTATTATAACTTAGCTAGATTTAAAATGGCTAAATAGAACAAATTACCTCGGGGCATACATGATAATACCTACGCCAACGAGTGCAATAACACCTCCAATAAGATCAAAATGATCAGGCATAATACCATCAACTGCCAAGCCCCAAAGAAGAGAAAGTGCGATGAATACCCCACCATAGGCTGCATAGACGCGTCCAAAGTTGGCGGGTTGTAGTGTGGGTATGATTCCATAAAGTACTAAAATAAAAGCACCAATAATGGCATAGTGAATACCTTTTCCTTCTTTTAGCCAGAGCCAAATAAGATAGCCTCCACCGATCTCAAAAATACCTGCAAGTAAAAAATAACCTAGCGATTTTAGATAATCCATCAAATTCCTTTTAGATGTTTATTTCATTCTATCACAAAATAGATTATATAAAAATGATAATATATATCAAATTTAAAAGAAATTAAGCTAAGCTATCTTATTATTTCAATAACAATTATCAAAAAGGAGAGATGATGTCAGCAGTACTTGTCATAGGTGGCGATAAAATTGATTCTATAGCTTCTGTTTTACAGGATTTCTCTTTTGAGAAGGTGACGCATTGGGATGCCAGAAATCCTTCCGTGGTTAAAAAAGAGATTCCTCAAGATGTGACATTAGTGATTATGCTCACTAATTTTTTAAATCATAACGCTATGAATAAATTCAAAAACGAAGCGAAGCGAAAAGCGATCGAATTTATCTGTGCAAAGCGAAGTGAAAGCTCAGTCTTTTGTGAACTCTGTAAAAAATATAACCCAAATGGTGGATGTATGCTTGAAAAATAAAACTTCAAATGAGTTCTAATATGAAATAGGGCTCATTTGAAGTCACATACATATGGTTTTGCTATTCTCAAGAGCGTAAACTTTTTAAAAGTATGCGAAGAATTATTATAAAAGTAGAAGGAAAATGGAAAATATTAAACTTGCCGTGGATTACGGTGCATTAGGAATTTTGCTCTTGATGAGCATTTTAGTTGTCAGTTATGCGATTGAGCGTCTTATGTTTTTTAAGGCACTGCGTGTGAAAGACTATACAAGTAAAAATAGCCTTGAACGCGATGTTTCAAAGAATTTGACGATTATCTCTTTAATTGGTTCAAATTCTCCCTATATTGGACTTTTAGGGACTGTTGGTGGCATTATGGTGGTTTTTTACGAGATAGGAATGAGTGGTGGTGCTCTTGATACATCAAAGGTTATTGTTGGTTTGGCTTTAGCACTTAAAGTAACAGCAGCAGGACTTATTGTGGCGATTCCATCAACGATGATTTATGGTGCGTTTTTGCGTAAAGTCGATGTGGCTGTAAGTGAGTGGGAAGATGAGAGCATTAAAAAAAATTGAGGGAATTAATGTCGTTCCGCTCATCGACATTATGTTGGTACTTCTTACGATAGTACTTACGGTCTCTTCATTTATTGCACTTGGTAAAATCGAAATCAGTCTCCCTCAGGCGAGTAACTTCACGAAAGTAGAGCCTAAATTTTATGAGATTGGGATAACAGCAGATCATCAGTTTTTTATTAATGGTGAATTTACAAGCAGGGATGCATTAGCTTCAAAATTTGAAACGCTTACGAAAGAAGATTCTGTGGCAATTAGTGCCGACAAAATGGCAGCATATGAAGATTTCATCTATGTCGTTGATCTTTTAAAACAAAAAGAAATCGAAAAAATTGGTATGGTGGTCAATAAAAATGAATAATGCGTATAGTCAGGCAAAAACGCATGAAGGTCTCTCCTTCATTATGTCCGTTGCGTTACATGTAAGTGTTGTTGGGTTTTATCTCTTATTTTTGCACCAAAAGCCCTTTGAAATCATACAAAGCAAAACAGTAGTTTTGGAAATTTCAAACATTGAACGAATAGCTCCAAAACCTCTAGAACCTCTTCAAGAGGTCAAAAAAATAGAGCCCGTAAAACCTGTTGAAAAGGTAAAACCACTTCCTAAACCGATAGTTAAAAAAGAGGTGCTCAATCCTGAGCCAATTCGTGAGGACGTTGTAAAGCCTGTTGAGCCTGTTCAAGCAGTTTTACCTACTATAGCTCATGAAGTAGCACCCATTACACCGACATCTACCAGCGCTGAGCCGTATGAAAAAACGGACTTTGAAATCATTCGTGATAAAGTTTTGTCTCGTTTACTTTATCCAAGTACAGCACGTCGTATGGGATGGAATGGTGTCGTGCATGTAGCACTTGTCATTGATACTAATGGCAGATTAGAAAGTGCAACAATTCATCAAAGTTCTGGAAGAACCGTACTTGATGATGCCGCGCTAGAAGCTGCACTGAAACTCAAAGGTGACCAGTTACCAAAACCAAAAAGTTTAAGTACAGTTATTTTGCCTATTGCGTTTAAACTCAAATAATTTTATATGTTTGAATGCTATTACAAAGAATTAGTGGGATATTTTACTCGAACACTGGGTGATAGTGAAGCTGCGAAAGATGTCGTACAAGAGACCTATCTTCGTATCAGTGCCATGAAAGAGCGAGCAGATACTGTTTTAGAACCACGTGCTTTTTTGTATCAAACAGCTAAACGCATCATCATCGATGATTGGCGCAAAAAGAAGCATGTAACATCTGTGGCACTTCATGAAGCCGAACAGATAAGCACAGAACATGAAGAGCCTTTAGAACATCTACTCTCCACATATCGTATAACGCACTTACATCAAACGATTAACGCACTACCACCTCGTTGCAAAGAGGCTTTTAGGCTCCATAAATTTGATGGTTACTCACACAAAGAGATCGCCGAAATGATGGGCATTAGCAAAAATGCCGTTGAAAAGCATATCATCAAGGCGCTCACTGCATGCAAACAAAGTATAGAGTCAATGCAAAAAGGCGATGCATAATCATAAGGAGTGAATAAAACCTCCTTCTTTTTTGATAATCGATGTCAGGTTTATAGTTTTTCTCACGTCTTCTCTTATATGAAAACAATTATCAAATTAGGAGAAAGACCCCTTATGAAATTTCGTCACCTTTCCATTGCTTTAGCTGCGGCTTTAGCCATTTCATCCCCTCTCTTGGCGGAGAGTACGCAACCATTACAACTTAACATTGCTTCTCAAAGCCTCAGCTCAGCCCTTGGTGAATTTGCCAAACAGTCTAAATTACAACTGGTTGCAGACTCAAAACTGCTTGAAGGTAAAAAAGCACCAACCATTAAAGGCGCAATGAATTTGAAAGAAGCCCTTTCAAAATTGCTCAAAGATTCAGGTTTAGAGGCATCAGTTGAGGGAAGTACCATCGTTATCAAAAAACAAAATGAATCTGAAGTAGCACTAGATGCGATCACGATTCAGGCAGAAGAACAATCTGGTACTACTGAAGGAACAGGTTCTTACACCAGTAAAAGTATGCGTACTGCTACAAAGCTTAATCTATCAAGCAGAGAAACACCACAGTCTGTGACGGTCCTTACGAGCCAGAAATTGGAAGATTTAGGTGTTACGTCCTATCAAGAGATGTTAAATAATGTCGCAGGTATCTCGTTAAATCGTTGGGATGAACGAGTTTACCCTACTGCTCGTGGCTTTGATGTGGATTATTACCTCTTAGATGGTATACCGACATATTCCATCTCAGATAGTGCTGCGAATGATATTGATCTATCGCTCTATGATCGTGTTGAAGTTGTTAAAGGTGCAAATGGTCTCATGACGGGTGCAGGAAACCCTGCAGTAGGGCTTAATTTTGTAAGAAAACATGCTACATCTAAAGAGGTTAAAGGCAACGTTGAAGTGGCTGCTGGTTCTTGGGATGCATACAGTTCGTCTATGGATGTCTCTTCACCACTTAATGAGGAAGGAAATGTGAGAGGAAGAGTTGTCGCAAAACATGAAGATAAAAAATCGTATATGAACGGTTACGAGAAAACAAACGATGTTTTCTATGGTGTTGTTGATATGGATATCACTGAGAACACCTATCTCTCTATAGCGGCCGAGTATCAAAAGCTGGATCGCAGTGGCATCAGGTGGGGTGGTTTGCCTGCGTTTTATAGCGATGGAACTCGAACCAATTTTAGTAGATCACAGACAGTCAGTGAAGACTGGACATACTGGAATAGCGAAACAAAAGCGGCTTATTTAGACTTCAAACAGTATGTCTATAACGATGTTTCATTAAATCTTGCCTACTCATACCGTAAACTTTACAGCGATACTTCATTACTCTACTTTGGTGGAACCGTTGATGAAGCGAGTGGGGTAGGTGAGGGGTATGTGTATCGATATATCAATGAAGCACTGACTAATGAGCAAAATATTGATATTTATGTTTCAGCACCCTTTAAATTGGGAGGTTTGGAACATGAAATTGTTTTGGGTATGATGCAAAATCAAAGCGATATGAAACATGATAGATGGGGTATGGATTTTCCTGTCTCTAGTATTGCATCTCCGTTGATCAATTTCAATAACATCAATGTGGCAAACCCATACCTTCAAGCAAGCAGCCTCACAACGCCACATGAAACCACCCAGAGAGGTATGTATGTGGCAGGTAAAATTTCTTTGAGTGATTCACTCAAATTGATTTCTGGCTTGAGGGTTTCTGATTGGAAATACTCAAGTGACACAGGTGTTGGCAATCGCTCTTTTAACGATGAGCTTACTCCTTATGCTGGTTTAGTGTACAATCTTAATGATAATCATTCGGTATATGTCAGCTATACCAATATCTTCAAACCTCAAGATAAACAAGGTGCCAATGGAGAGTTTCTTGACCCCATTACTGGTAACAATTATGAAGCAGGTATCAAGGGAGAGTATTTTGGCAAACGTTTAAATACTTCACTTTCTATTTTTAGAATAGAACAAGAAAATGTTGCAGAAGAGATGAGCGGTGTATTTGTCCCAGGTACAACCAATTCTGCGTATAAGGCCGTAGATGGGGTTGTGAGTAAGGGATTTGAGCTTGATATTAACGGTGAAATTATGGATAATTGGAATATGGGGCTTGGTATCGCTAATTTTGAAGCGGAAGATGCCAATGGCAATAAAGTCACAACAACCTCTTCACGAACCATGGCTAATCTCTTTACCAAATACACGCTTGAAAAATTTGGTTTTGGTGTAGGTCTAAACTATCGAAGTAAAATTTATACAGGAAGTGGTGCAACACAGATTGTTCAAGATGCTTATGTATTGACTAATGCCATGATCTCTTATGCGATGGATAAGCATACAAAACTGCAGTTTAATGTCAATAACATCTTTGATAAAAAGTATTATGAAGGTATCGGTGCAAATGGTATGGTTTATGGCGCACCACTCAATGCGATGTTTAGCATAAAATACTCTTTTTAAAAAAGTACCATAGATGAAAGAGAGCGTTAGTTTTAAGTGGCACAGCAGCTTAGGCATTGCTATAGGGATTTTTATCCTTATAGCAGCCCTAAGTGGCTCTGTTATAGCCTTTTATCATAGTTTAGATACTAAGATAAACCCATGGCAGATCAGTACACCACATGAAGATCAACAAGCGACTGATCCATTGAGTCATATAGCCAAAATAGAGCAGAGTGTAGAAGGTTCAAAAGTGAGCTGGATAAGTCTCTCTTTAAGCCATGAAAGTAGTTGGCACTATTTTTTAGCGCCTATAAGTTTGGCAAAGCCCATTGCAAACAATGAAGTCTATGTTGATCCTTACAGTGGTGACATCAAAGGTATGCGCTCATGGGGTGATATCACTCAAGGGGTAAGCAATCTTCTTCCGTTTATCTACAAACTGCACTATTCACTCTCTTTAGGAAGTATTGGCGTTTTGGTGATGGGATTAGCCGCGTTGCTTTGGCTTATAATGTTGGTATGTGGAGTTTGGATTACGTTTCCAAAGTGGAATAGTACTTTTTTTACTCAATGGAAAAAAAGTTGGAAATGGCGTTTTAAAGGCGATCTGAGATCCAAAAGCTACCTGCTACATAAAACGGCAGGATTATGGTTTTTGCCATTGTTGCTTCTTATCGCTTGGTCATCTTTTGCCCTTAATTTGCATGATTTACATGAACGTTTTTTAGGCTCAGTGATGAATTTTCAAACTGAAAGTGAAAAGATCAAAGAGTTAAAACGACCTCGACTAAAGTCAAATCTGAATTGGGTAGAAGCACGCGAAAAAGGTCGACTATTGATGCAAGAGCTCTCGTTAAAAGAAGGGTTTGAAATTTATGAAGAGTCTTCTATAATGTATGATGCTCTAAAAGGTGTTTACATTTACAGTGTACGAAGTTCACGGGATATACAGATCGATCATGGCGGTACAGCTGTTTATATTGATAGTAACTCAGGAGCATTAAAAGCCTCATTTATTCCCACAAAAAAAGCAAGTGGAGATACTTTAGTTGAGTGGCTTGAAGGGCTTCATAAAGGAAGTATCTGGGGATTGCCGCATCGTATCGTGCTCGCTTTTTTGGGTGTTATAACAGTACTGTTTGCTCTGAGTGGATTTTACTTATGGTGGAAGCGAAAAAAATAAGCTTTTAATGACGAAATAATAGGCAAAAAAAAGCCTTAAAAAAGTGCAAAATGGACTATACTAAACCAAATAGTCTGAAGGAAATACCATGACGCTTCTCATTGTGGCAAAGCTAATACACATTGCCTCTGCAATTTTGTTTATAGGATGTGTCTATTTTCGCACTTTAATTCTACCACGTGCACGTTTTGCACTCGATAGCGCACAATTTGAGGCGATGGAGAGCGCACTTTCTCCTCGCACACGCTTCATAGGCAAGATAAACAATACACTTCTACTGTTGAGTGGTCTTTTTTTAGCGCATACGTACTTTGAGCCAAATAATGTACTCTTGCACATCAAGATGACATTAGGGTTTATTGTGATAGCGATGTTCTTTTGCGCACCTCTTATCATGCACCGCTTTATGGGTGAAAAAAAGCAAAAAATAAAAACTATCTATCATCACAGTATGTTTGCGTTGATGGTGGTTATTGTCATTCTCTCTCAAACGATGTTTGCTTTGTAAAAAGTAAGCTATGGCATGGTGAATTTGAAAGATATTTTTTAAATACATTATCTATATTTATGAAACAATTTTCACGTCCTTTATTTGATAATAACTATCATATTATGGAAGATTAAGCTCGTTTTGGTATTATTCGATAACAATTATCAATAATTAAAAAGGAGATAATGAATGAGATTGGCGTATTCACGTATTCTTGCAGCAATGATTTTGGGTAGTTCTATGAGTTTTGCTGCAGAGGCGACAAATCTAGAAGAAGTTTTTACACAAGGTGAAATTTCAAATACACTTGGTTGGTTTGGGCAACATATTGATGCAAAGGGTAATACGGCTAATAGTGGCTTTTCAAATGGCTACTTAAACGTTGGATTCGAAACAGCACCATTGCATGGTGTGAGTTTTGGTGTTTCTGGTTGGGGTAGTGTTAAAACCAGCGAAAAAAACGATGATGATTATAAAAGTGCTATAGCCGATCAAAGTGTTCTTTCTCAAGCATATGTGAAAATAGAACATGAAGGTATGGGAAAAGTCATTTTAGGTCGCCAAGCTGTTGATTTTAACTGGTTGACGGACTATATTGATGGAGTAACAGCTGAAATCAGTGCTGTAGAAAACCTTGTGATTAGTATGGCATGGGCACGTAAATACTCTGTCATTGATATCGATGAAATTTCTGAGGAATTTACCAAACTTAACGGTAGTAAAGGTATCTACATGTTAGATGCCAAATACACGCCAATTGAGGTTTTAGAGTTAAATCCTTATGTATATTATGGAGATAATCTTTTAAATGCATATGGCCTTAAAACGACACTTACCCTCAAACCAAGTGAAGAGGTAAAAACGACAACCATTGCACATTATGTCGCGATTAATAGTGATGTTGCAGACGTTAAAGATGGCTCATTTACACAAATTGAACAAGGTGTTGAACTCTTTGGTGCGAAAGTATCGTTAGGATATATCAAGGTAGATAAAGATGGTATGGCTGGACTAGGTTCTTTTGGTGATCAATTACCATTTGAAGAGGGCAATCATGCAATGGACCCTGATGCTAAAACACCTTATGTGAGTGCAGCATATGAGATAGAAGGCGTTAAACTCGAAACCATTTATGGTCAGACAAAATACTATGATGGTGGGTTAGATAAAAAATTGAAAGAGAAAGAGTTTAATTTCTCTGTTGGTTATGAATTTATAAAAAATCTTGAAACGTCTTTAATGTATGTTAATGTAGACAATGATGTTAAAGATGATAGTTACAATGCGATTAAAGCACACGTAGCATATAAGTTTTAAAACATTTCGCTTATTCCACAAGCCTCTTGAAGAGCAAGTTTTTTGCTCTTCTTCTCTTCAAAAATTACTCTACAACTCCAATGCAACACGTATATGATACTATTGAATAACAATTCGTCGCAGGAAATTGTATGAACAGAATAGATGTAATTCCATGGGATAATAATTTTAATACAGGTTTAACAGAAATAGATACCCAACATCGTAAGCTTGTAGAGATCATTAATCAACTTGCAGCGAGTTTTGCTTTTGATGCATCTACTATCAATCTTTCAACAGTTTTTGATGAGCTCATCGCCTATACACACTATCACTTTAGTGCAGAAGAAACCATATGGAATTCGTATTTGCCGAATGAAAAAAGTGCAATTCAACATAAACATACACATGAATCTTTCATCCAAACATTATCAGATATTATTGAAAAACAGCAGGGAAAAGAGATTGAAGAAGTTGCTGAAAATACCTTAGATTTTTTAGTGCAATGGCTTGTATCGCATATCTTGGAATCGGATCGTTATATGGCATATTTAGTCTTTGCTATCCAAGATGGGAAAGATTATACACACGCAAAAGTGTGTGCAGAAGAGAAGATGAGTGGGCATACTCGAGATATGATTGATATAGTGATGGAAATTTATAAAATTCTGTCTCGAAATACACTTCAATTAATGCGTAAAGTGACATTACAACAAAAGATAGAACGTCAACTCCAATTTAAGGAACAATTTTTACAAACACTTATCCATCAAATTCCAGACATTATCGTGATGAAAGATGCAGATGGTTATTTTATCTTAGCGAATGAAGCAGCAGCTCATTTTTACGGAACAACTTCGGAAGAAATGATTGGTAAAAAAGATATTGATTTTGGTGTCTCTCAAGAGCTTTCAAATATCTCACAGATACGTATGCAACAAATCATAGAAAGAGGTGAAACTGAAATGGTCTATGAAGATCGTGAAAATGTTTCAACCGGAGAAACACGACACTTTAAATTGATTAAAAAACCAATTCAAGATAATGATGGAAATAATCATCTAATAAGTATTGCCTATGATTTAACGGAAGAGCAAAAAATTAAATATTCACTAGAACAACGTACCAGTTTCCTCAAAACCCTTATTAAGACTATCCCCGATCTTGTTTGGGTTAAAAATCCAGATGGAATTTATATGCTGTGCAATCCTCGCTTTGAAAAATTATATGGTGCGCCAGAAGAAGAAATTATAGGAAAAAACGATTATGATTTTGTGAGTAAAGAACTTGCTGATTTTTTCCGCCAACAAGATTTTAAAGCAATTGAAAAAGGGACATCATCTTTTAATGAAGAGTGGCTAACATTTGTTGATGGGCATAAAGAACTTGTGGAAACAACGAAAACACCAATGTTTGATAGCAAAGGAAATTTACTTGGAGTTTTGGGTATTTCTCGCGATATCACGGAGCGTAAATTTATCGAGCAAAAATTACATCATGCTGCTTATTATGATTCGCTAACAAATCTGCCAAATCGCTTGCTATTATCCGATAGACTTGAACAAGCGATTATTCACACAAAACGCCATCAGTCCTCTATGACAGTTATTTATCTGGATATTGATGAGTTTAAAGAAATTAACGATAAATATGGTCATGATATAGGCGATAAAGTATTGAAATTATATGTACAGCGTTTAGAAAGAGTTCTAAGAGAAGAAGATACTCTTTCAAGGCTTGGCGGTGATGAGTTTGTCATTATTTTACAAAATGTTAAAGAGACTGAACATATCAAATCAACGTTAAATAGAATATTGCATGTCACTACGCAACCTTTGAAAATTGAAGAACACAATTTAAAAATATCTGCAAGCCTTGGCGTTACATTCTATCCTCAAAATGAAGAGATAGATGCAGATCAATTATTACGTCAAAGTGACCAAGCTATGTATCATGCAAAGCAATTGGGGAAAAATCGATATCATATTTTTGACTCGAACCATGATAAAGCAATGCGTACACATTATGAAAAGATTGAGTGTGTTAGAAAAGGGTTGAAAAATCAAGAGTTTATTTTATATTATCAGCCTAAAGTCAATATGCGAACAGGCAAAATATTTGGTGTCGAAGCATTGATACGTTGGCAGCACCATGAACATGGATTTTTGCCACCAGGAGCATTCTTACCAGATATTCAAAATCATCCAATAATTGTTGAACTAGGAACATGGGTGTTGGAAAAAGCTATGCAACAAATTGAGGATTGGCATCTACAAGGAGTTCACCTACCTATTAGCGTTAATATCGATAGTATGCAACTTCAACAACGCAATTTTATGGAAATAGTGCAAACACTTCTTCAACGCTACCCCAACGTACAAAAAGGTGACATAGAGTTTGAAATTCTTGAAACAAGTGCATTAGAAGATGTTACTTTAGTCTCCGAGATTATAAGTCAGTGCCAAAATTTAGGAATTCATTTTGCATTAGATGATTTTGGAACAGGCTATTCTTCACTGACCTATTTAAAAAGACTCCCTGTTAAGACACTCAAAATTGATCGAAGTTTTATTCATGATATTTTAAACGACCCAGAGGATTTAGCGTTGATTGAAGGTATTTTAGAATTATCACGGACATTTCATAAAGATGTAATTGCTGAGGGGCTGGAAAGTCTTATTCACGGATCAGTGTTATTGAGTATGGGATGTGAAAATGCTCAAGGATATGCAATTGCAAAACCAATGAGCCCTGAAGAAATCGTTGAATGGATGACTGATTGGACATCACCAAAAGAATGGACAAATCCATCAGATATTTTATAAAAAATGAGTTCTTTTAAATAAACATTTAAAAACCAATTTGAGACGAAATCGAATAAAAGGCGAGACTCTTAGGGGGATTTTCCTAAGAGTCTAAAAGAGGCAAGAAAGGCATTGAGTAGATCAGAAGTTCTTAGTGAACTTCTTTCCAGATTTTAACTTTCCAAGCATACGCTAGAAGGGTAAAGAGAACCATATAACCAATGAGTTTGTACCCAAGGTCTTCTCTTTCTGCTTTTTTACGATCACCCACTTTTTCCATATACGCAACAACTTGATTTTGAGCTTTTTCGCTCAAACCAACACGAGGCATAGACGTACCTGGAAGCTGTTTTTGTGGATTGTTGATAAAGGTTGAAAGATACTCTTTCCCTTTTGAACGAATCATCATTGAAAGATCTGGTGGTACTGTTCCCATATAGCTCATCAATGCTGCTTTATCTGTAGTACTCATCAATTTGTCATATTTCATATCATGACATCTTTGACATGCATCTGCATACACTTGTTTGTCATCCATTGGAGCAACCGGTGCAATACTTTGAAGATACGCAACAATGTCTGCTACTTCTTGATCGATATCTCCACCTAAACCAAAGAATGCAATCATTGGATGTGGACGACTTTCGTTGAATTTATGCTCTACTTTAAGTGCTTTTGTTGGCTCTTTAATCAGCGCAGCTAAATAGTTTTTATCATAGATCGCACCTGCACTGCTAAGATCAGGTGGTGTAACACCAAAGCTCGCAGAAGCACTTGCATTGTCCATAGGAGCAGCCATACCTTGAGAGCTTACACCATGACATCCTGTACAGCCAGCACTTAAAAAGGTTTCAGCACCTTTAGCGGCATCACCTTTCTTAGCAGATGCCCCAAGATCTTTAAATGTAAAATCAGCAGGTGCAACATGAGGATGCATTTGTGAATGAGCAAATGGCTCTACTCCCCAATACACAACAGCTGTAAAGAAGATTACAACCGCTAATATTTTTAACTCTCTCATTTGCAACCTCCATTACATTTAGCTTCCATTTTAGTGATAATTGGAAGAACAATAAACAATACGATAAAGGTAAGTGCTGCACCAAATCCAACCCATGCGTTTGCACCTGTTGGAGGAAGCTTTCCATAAACCGTTAAAACAATCATATCAATGAGCAATAACCAGAACCATACAAAGAATGCTGGACGTTTGTGTGCAGGTGCTGTATGCTCTGTGTTTCTATCAAGGAATGGAAGAAGCATAAAGATAACGTTTGCAAAACCAAATGCTGCAAGACCGATATCCATAGCGGCAATACCACCGACATCAAAGAAGAAACCACGTAACACTTCATAACTCCACAAGAAGTACCACTCAGGGTAGATGTGTGCTGGTGTTTTCATGTTGTTTGCAGGTTCAAAGTTAATTGGATCCATTGCAAAATCAAAGTGGAAACAAACAAGGTAGAAGAAAAGTGTTAATGCTACGCCTACAACAAAGAAATCTTTAGAGAGGAATACTGGCCAGAAAGGTACTACTTTAGATTCTACTTTTTTACCTTCTAAATATTTTTTCGCTTCAACATCGAAATCAAGCTCTTCTGATTCTTGGTTGTTGACGTGAGGAATTCTCAACGAGTAGAAGTGAATCGCAATTAAAAGAATAATGACTAATGGCAATAAGAGAACATGTAACATGAAGAAACGTGTCAATGTCGCATCAGCAACCAAGAAGTCACCTCTGATCCAAATAACAAGTGCCTCACCAATGAAAGGAATACCACCAAAAAGGTTGGTAATAACTTGTGCTGCCCAGTAGCTCATCTGTCCCCATGGAAGCATATAACCACTAAACGCTTCTGCTGAGAAGATACCAAAGAGTGCCATACCTGTAAGCCAGATCATTTCACGCCCTTTTTTATAAGAGCCGTAATAGATACCTGTAAACATATGGATATAAATGACAAGGAAAATAGCAGACGCTGCAACACCGTGCATATGTCTCCATAACCAGCCGTATTCTACCTCTTGCATAATCGTGTAGTTAACACTGTCAAACGCGAGTTTAATGTCTGGTTTGTAGTACATTAAAAGAAAAATACCTGAGATAATCAGGATTTTAAACAAAACAACAAGAACAACACCCATTGCCCAAAGGAAGTTGATGTTTTTAGGAATCCAATACTCTGTCATCAAGACTTTGGTCAATACTTTCACTGCCAAGCGTTGATCGAGCCAGTCGATAATGCCTTCTGCTTTTTTAATTTCTGCCATGGCTGCCTCCTTTACGCTTTCTTAGCTGTTAGCTTTTTATACTCAGGACCTTCTTCACCAAGGACAAGTTTCTCACCATCAATTTTAAATGGAGGAATATCCATAGGGCGTGGAGGAGGACCGAAAGTGTTTACGCCACTAGCGTCAAACTCGCCACCATGACAGGCGCATTTGAATTGCTTGGTCGCAGGTGTCCATGTTGGAATACATCCAAGGTGTGTGCAAAGACCAATGACAACGGTATAGCTGTTCTTACCCGCAACAACGTCACGTTTCTCATTCTTTTGCATATCTGCGCTTTTTCTCAAAATGAAAATAGGTTTGCCCCTCCATTGGATCGTTTGGACTTCCCCTTCTTTCATTGGAGAGAGGTCAACGGTGATGAATCCAGCAGATTGTACACTTGGAAGTGGATCCCAAGTCTTTTTCATAGCGCCAAGGGCTACTACGCCACCCGCCGCTGCAAAACCGCCGAATGCCATGCCGATAAAGTCTCTTCTGCTTTGTTCAACAGCCATTCTTTTTCCTTTCGTGTAGTTTAATTTGTGAGAGTTATAAATAATTCAGAAATACGAAATGTGAGAAAGTGATGGTGCTATAGCACCATCTCCTTATTTATACGAAGCGATTGTTGCAGAAACTGCTTTTAGGTCATCATCGCTTAATCCAACTGCAATGGGTTTCATAACACTTTTCATCGCGCCACCTTCACCATTTTTGTAGCCAGTAATTGAAGCTACGGTTTTAGCTGCATCCCAACCAGCAATGATTTGTGATTTGTTTAATGCAGATTTAGAAGCTTTTTCTCCATGGCAGGATAAACATTTACTTTTATAAATTGCTTCTCCATCTGCTGCCATCAAAGATACAGCCGCTACTGAAATGAGCATACACGCTACCTTCATCATCCTTAAATCCCTCCATTTGTTAATATTTTAATATATTTCTAATAATAGAGTGACATTTTATAATAGTGCGAGTTTCTTTTCAGTCGCTTAAAAAATAATTGGACTAATCTTTTATGGCATATCCAAGATTACCCACTGTTTTTATGACATCATTGGTGATTTTTTTGCGTAATTTAAAAACGAGGTTTTTAAGCGCCGAAGGAGGTGCTTCTTCATAAATATACAATTTATCTTCAAGAACTTGTCTTGTCACTAAATTGCCTTTATGTGCCAAGAGTATTTCTATAAATTCCACTTCTTTTTGCGTAAGAGTAATAGGAATGTTGTCTTGTAAGAATGTTTTATTGGTATAGTCATAAAAGCTAGTTGTATTAATTTTGACGATAGTTTTTGATTTTTCAAGTAGCAGAGCAGCACTGCTTTCCAAGAGTCTTGTGAGATCACCTTCTTTAATAGGCTTAACAACATAATCGACTAATGAGAGTTTAATGGAGTCTAATAAAAAATCTTTATCGGTATAGGCACTCGTCACAATAATGGGAATATCATGGTTCTCTTTTCGAATACGTTTAATGAGTTCAAGTCCATTAAGTTTTGGCATCTTCACATCAGTAATGACAATATCGGGACGATGTTCATTGTAAAGCATAAATGCCTCTTCTCCATCAGATGCCGTGTAGACTTTATCAACATATAAGAGTAAAACTTTCGCAAAACTATCTCTTAAGTTTTTTTCATCTTCGGCAAGCAATAATGAACTATTTTTTAAAATAATTTCATATTTATCTAACAAAAATATCCTCCATTTTGAATCTCACTTCCAGAAATTGTAACACTTTTTTCTCTAAAAGAAAGCTATAATTCTCATAGTGTACTGTGATATTACTGACTTGAAGGGATTTTTAAATGCTTGAAACGATTAATTTTAC
>Ga0209016_1001635_pt1 | contig 17256 bp, 7 predicted proteins | sample EPASupsiteSAE305_FD_187265 | JGI IMG/M metagenome (GOLD analysis project Ga0209016, IMG submission 187265) | Bioremediated contaminated groundwater microbial communities from EPA Superfund site, New Mexico - SAE3-05 (SPAdes) (version 2) | ecosystem: Environmental > Aquatic > Deep subsurface >...
TCACCGACTGGAATATCTGCACCTATTGCCGCTGCGAGAGGTTCTTTGATTAGGTAAACTTGTCCTGCACCAGCTCCTTTAGTGGCTTCTATTACGGCTCTTCTCTCCGTACTTGTTATGCCTGTTGGGACACAAATCATGACTTCAGGTGGAAATATTCGCAGTCTTCCAATAGCTTTATTAATGAAATATCTAAGCATGGCCAAAGTTACTCGATAATCGGAAATAACTCCATCTCTAAGTGGACGGTAAATTTTAATTTCCTCAGGAGTTCTTCCCATCATTTTTTTTGCTTCCATACCGATGGAAACTATTTGATTGTTTCGAGTAACTGCTACAACGGATGGTTCATTAATTACTATTCCCTTGTTTTGAAGATGAACAACGGTATTGGATGTTCCTAAGTCTATGGCTACTTTATTACTAAACATTAATTGATATTATATTTCTCTTCGTTCAATGTCTGCTCCGAGTTTGTTTAATTTCTCTTCCAGTTTTTCATGACCACGATCGATATAGTTGATATTGAAAACATGAGTTTGTCCGCGAGCGATGAGTCCGGCCAGTACCAGAGTTGCCCCAGCTCTTAAATCGCAACTTTCAACATTAGTACCATGAAGCTGTGTTGGTCCGATAACTAAAGCTTGGTGAGGATTATATATTTCAATTTTAGCTCCCATTTTCTCCAGTTCATAAAGATAATTAAGTCTTGACTCGAATAAAGTCTCAAATATTCGACTTACTCCATGAGATTGAGTCATCAGAATACTAAATGGTGCCTGTAAATCTGTAGGAAATCCTGGATATATTCTGGTGTCCAGTTTAGAAAAAGAGGTTAGTTTCTTAGTATATTCTACAGTTGCTTTACACTTTTCAAGCTTAAATTTCACTCCCGCTTCGCGAAACTTATTCCAAAAAGAGTCTAAATGGTCAGTCTCAACACCTGTAATTTCCAATTTACTTCCGGGAACAGTGGCGGCGGCAATAGCAAAAAGTCCCATTTCCAAATAATCTCCGGTAACTTTATGGGTTACTCCTTTTAATGCCTTACAACCTTGAATATTTATAGAAGATGTTCCGGCTCCCTTAATTTTGGCTCCCATTTTAGAGAGCATTTGACATAAGTTTTGCACGTGTGGTTCTGAGGCGGCCAGACTTATCAGGTTTTTATCGTTTTGGTTAGCACAGGCCATTAATATGTTTTCTGTGGCGGTAACACTTATTTCCCACATAATAATTTTTGTAGGAATATTTTTTTTAAGCTTTAAATGTAGAAGACCTTGTGTTTCTATCGCTTCAGCTCCCATGTCACGAAGGGCGTTGATATGAGCTCGAACTGAGCGTTTACCAATTACACAACCTCCGGGGAAAGCCATTTTTACTTCACCAAACCTGGAAAGTAATGGACCCAAGAAAAGGATTGAAGCTCTTAGAGATTCAACAAGACTATGAGGCAAAATTTTGGAAATAATAGGTCGAGGATCGATGATAAGATTATCTTTTTGCCAATCAACTTTTGCTCCTAGATATTCTAAGATCTCTAACATTTTGAATACGTCGTCTATCTTTGGTACGTTTTGAAGTGTAGAGGGAGTATTACCCAGAATAGTTGCAGCTATACAAGGAAGTGCTGCATTTTTCGATCCACTGACTTTGATACTACCAGTTAGAGGTTTTCCTCCATGGATTACAAATTTACTGCTCATTAAAATAAAAGTTATGAGAGGAGTATAAGACAGGAGAGCTCAATTTACAATTTACAATTTCCCATTTTTCATTCGACCCGGAGGGTCGAATGACCCGATGGGCAATAAATGTTCAAATTTCAATATACAATTACCAATTCTGCATCGTATTTAAGTGATGTTTGAAAATTGGTTAAATGAAAATTATTTGTAAAATTGCTTTCAAGTTCTGAGCTTGTCGAAGAAAAAATTGCAAAATTGAAAATTAAAAAAGAGAACCTCTTTTTTAAAGGTTCTCTTTAAGTATTAATTCTCTTTTTTTAAAATGCTGGAGGTGGTGGTGGTGACATCGGAGGCATAGAATTTCCATCCATATTTGGTTTTGGAGGTTCTGCTGCCGAATCTGCAAAATGAATTGTAGGTGGAACTTCCGGAAATTTTAGACTATTATTTTCAGGTTTTGAAACCATTGGTTCAAAAGGTTTTGGTGCCTCTGGTTCAACAGAATGTTGTGCAACTGGTGCAGGTGGAGGAGTTGGCACTGAACCCATATGAAAAGTCTGAGTCGGCATACCGGACATGGTTGGAGCTGGAGGAAATGGAGGAGTTGGATGAGATGGAGTCATGTTAGGTATATTCTGTGGAGGTATCATATGATTTAGAAGAGGATCTCCTGAGCCGGTCCCTCCTATTTGTGCAATGGTGTCTTTTCTTGAATCATGTGCGTTTTCCATTAGATCAAATGGTGAATCCGATTTAGAATTCATTTTCTTCATTGCTATTACATATATAACAAGTAGTAAAAGAATGATTGGTCCAAGGATAATCCCCAAGCTTTTTATATCTCCGGCTAGAGCGTTATCTATCAAATTTCCGCTTTCAAAATCTTCCGGAGTTTCTTCTTCAATCATTGAGTCTGGAATTGTCAGAGCATCAAGTGCTGAAGCTGCATTGTCTCCACTCCCGGCTTCTAATCCAGCAGAAGAATTGATTAGTGATTCAATTGGAAGATAGGAAATTAATCCTAGATTGGATGAAAGAACCAATTCTCCACCACCTTTGTTTAGTATTGATGTGACCAGAGCTCCGGACAAACCGGAATCTTTTGTTATTGTTGTCCAAGTTTCAGTTGTGTCATTGTAGAAATTAAGTCCTTCTTCAGTCGATAGCCAAATATTCTTATTTTCAACATTTATCCCACTAATATTTGTTCCAAGAATAGATCCTCTTGTTTCCACAGTGCTGAAAAGATTGTCGATGAATTTAGATACGCCAAAATTTGTAGCGACATAAATAGTGTCATCAACATCAATAGCAATTTTTTTTACTTGATTACTGATTAGACCGTCTTTTGTCTCATATTGTTTCATTTGATTGTTGGAGAAGACAAATAATCCTTTGCTTTCTGTCCCAACAAAAACATCTCCACTTTTGGTTTCAGCCATTGTATTAATTGTGGCGTTAGAAATAAGTTCATCGTTTTCAATATGAGTCCATGTAGTCCCGTTAAACTTAAATATTCCTCCAGCTTGTGTACCTAACCAAACATTACCTTTGGAGTCAGCTAAAATAGTGCTACCTAGAGTTGTTGTGAGTCCGTTTTCGGCATTATAGAAAATGAAAGCTACGTTTAGCTCTTTTGCTGGATCGAATCTAACGACTCCAAGACTGGTTGCAAGCCATATAACATTTTCTCTGTCTACGGAGATATCTTTGATTTCATTGGTAGGTAATCCTTGTTCCGTCGTATAAGTGAAATAATTTTTGTAATCGAATTTAATAAGTCCGTTTTTGGAAATCATCCAAATATTACCAAGTCTATCTTTAACAGATTTATTAATGATACCACTTTTTAGTCCACTAGCTTCTGTGTAAGAAGTAAATGACCCAAAGTCATTAACAATTGGTGTTTGAGTCTGAATAAATCCTTCGGAAGCGGGAACGATGTTTTCTAATGTTTTAGGAGTATTATCTACTTTGTCGCCACTGGTGCCACTTTCAGCAGTTTCTCCTGATGTTGTTTCCGTACCGTCTGCAGAAGTTAGAGTTATACCTGTTGTATCGACAATTAAATCGGAATCAAGTGTGGTGGAATCCGAAGGTGTACCTGTAACTGATGTAGATACAGTACCTGAATCAGTTGTTACACCTGAATTGGCGACAAATCCCGAGTCAGCTGTTTGTCCTGTAGTTTGATTAAGAGCAACTATTGCTTCGGCGATTGTAATTATTTGACTGTCCGATAATTTACCTTCTCCAAGCGGATTGTAATTATTCATTACTTCATCTCCATCTTTATAAGTATCTCCATCCGAATCTGGATTATTAGGAAGTGTATTGAAAACTTTCGTTTCCAATTCATCACTAATATTATCTCCGTCTGTATCAACACCTGGAGATCCTAAGCTAACGGCTACCACTGAACTAAGTGGTAACAGCACCAGCATCATAAAAACAAATAAACAGACTATTCTTTTTTTCATTTTTTATTTTTAAAATCCACTTATTATATCAGAAAATGAGTATAAAAAAAAGACTACCTGCCACAGCACTTTTTATATTTCTTACCACTACCACAAGGACAAGGATCGTTTCGGCCTACTTTTTGATCTTCTGATAGGCGGACAGTTGTTTTAGTACCTTGTTTTTTCTGAAAACCTTTCACTCCTGAAGAGCCGTCTTCAATGTCATTTTCATTGGTAAGATATATTTCTTTCTTTTCTTTTTTTAAATTTTGATCAGCTTCAATATTGATATGGAATAATGTGGCGACCGTATTGGTTTGAATTTGTCGAAGTAAATCAATAAACATGCCATAAGATTCATGCTGATATAGTTGTAGAGGATCTCTTTGGCCGTAACCCTGCAATGAAACTTCGTCTCGCAAATATGCCATCTGATCTATATGCTCCATCCAAAGTGCATCAAGTGCTCTCAAATAAACGAATCTTTCGACTTGGTTAAATCTGTCTTCATCTGAGACCATCTCTCTTTTTTTGGTGTAAGAATCGAGAAGGGTTTTTTTTAAAAAATCGATGAGATCGTTGACATGGTTAGTCTTCTCAAGTGATATTTGTTCACCGATAATGGAATGAAAAGTTCTCTCCAGAGATTCAAAATTGGGTAATCCTTTTTCCGGATCAATATTCATATTAACAATATCTTCCGCCTCTTTTTCAATGAGATTTTTGACATCATCGGAAATTGTCTCTGAGGTTAGTATTGTATGCCTTTTGTTATAAATAACACCTCTTTGTTTGTTTAGAACGTCATCATATTCCAGAATATGTTTTCTAATATCAAAATTATGCCCCTCAACTCTTTTTTGAGCATTTTCTATGGCCTTGGATACGATTCTGTTTTCGATGGGCATGTCTTCGGGAATATTGAATGTCTCCATCATGTTTTTAATTTTTTCAGAGCCAAAAAGTTTCGGTAAATTGTCTTCCATGGAAATATAAAATTGAGTAAGTCCCGGGTCTCCTTGACGTCCGGATCTTCCTCGAAGCTGATTATCGATTCTTCGTGATTCATGTCTTTCCGTACCAATGATATATAGTCCTCCCAGCTCCACAACTCCTTCACCTAGTTTGATATCCGTTCCTCTTCCGGCCATATTGGTCGCAATGGTGACCGATCCAAATTGTCCGGCATTTTTTACAATTTCCGCTTCTTTGTCGTGGTGTTTGGCATTCAAAACTTGATGTGGTATTTTCTTTCTTCTCAAAACCTTGCTCAATTCTTCCGATTTTTCAATGGAAATAGTACCAACCAGAATTGGTTGACCGGTTTTATGGACCTCTTCAATGTGATCGGAAATAGCTGAGAATTTACCTCTTTCATTTTTGAATATAGCGTCCGGTCGATCTTCTCTTCGAATTTGTTGATTGGTAGGAATTATAACCGGATCAAGGCCATAAATCGTTCTAAACTCTTCGGCTTCGGTATATGCCGTTCCGGTCATACCGGCTAGTTTGTGATAAAGTCTAAAATAATTTTGGAATGTAATAGTGGCCAAAGTTTTGGATTCTCGGCGAACCTTAACATTTTCTTTGGCTTCAATAGCTTGATGGAGACCTTCGGAAAATCTTCTTCCCGGCATTAGTCTTCCGGTAAATTCATCGACAATAATAACTTCGTCTTCTTTGACAACATAATCACGATCAATTTTAAATAGAGTTTTGGCTTTTAGAGCTTGTTCAATATGATGAACTTCTCCAAAACCAGCTTCGGAATAGATATTCTTCATTCCCAGCAACCCTTCCATTTTAGAGATACCATTCTCGGAAAGAACAACTGATCTGGTTTTCTCATCCATTGTATAATCGATAGTCTCTTTTAGATTTCTTACCAGATAGGCATATTTTACATATTTGTCAGTGGATTCTTGATTGGGTGCGGAAATAATCAGTGGAGTCCTGGCTTCATCTATCAAAATAGAATCCACCTCATCTACGATGGCGTAATGTAAATCTCTTTGGACTAATTCCTGAGCGGACACAGCCATATTGTCGCGCAAATAATCAAAGCCGAATTCATTGTTTGTACCGTAAGTTATGTCAGCGTTATAAGCGTCACGTCGTTGTTCGTTGGAAAGTCCATGGATGACATATTTACAGCTCATGCCTAAGGCTTCATATACTTTCCCCATCCACTCGGCATCACGTTTGGCTAGATAATCATTTACTGTAATAACATGAACTCCTTTACCTCTGAGTGCGTTCAGATAGACCGGTAAAGTAGCAACTAGAGTCTTTCCTTCTCCGGTTTTCATTTCAGCAATTTTCCCTTGATGAAGAACGACACCTCCTATTAACTGAACATCATAATGTCTTTCTCCCAGTGTTCGTTTGGCGGCTTCTCTGACAACAGCGAAAGCTTCAGGCAACAGGTTGTCTTCAGTTTCACCATTATCAATTCTAGCTCTGAATTCGATGGTTTTTCCCTTGAGAGCTTCATCGGAAAGTTTCGAAATAGCTTCCTCAAAAGCGTTTATTCTTGGTACAAGAGGGGTTATTTTATCTAAGGTTTTTTTATTCTGATCACCGAGCAGAAATTTGATTATCTTATCAAGCATTTTGTTTCATTTTTTTACCAAGGCATTTTAGCACACACAAAATTAAAGCCAAATTTCGAAATCTCCACCGGAGACGGACAGGCCAAGCCTCCAAGAAAATTTACAGTTCACAATTTACAATAATCAATAAATTTCCAATTCTGTAATTGAATTCCTTCAAAGCAGGACGAAAGAATTAATCAATTGAAACATTGGTTATTTACTGAAAATTGTAAATTGTAAATTGATAATTGCTTTAGTATCTTTGGATTTTGTCTCTTTGATTTTTCTTTTGTTTTCCCTTTACATTTACTTTTTAATAGTATTAGAATTTGATTCGCAATTATAAATATTATGAAAGAAATTAAGATTTTAGAGGTCATCGCTCCTGAGGGATTCAGAGATGAAGAGTATTTAGAGCCCAAAGAGATATTCGAGGAGAATGGTTTTGTGGTTGTAACTTGCTCCAAGGGAACAGAGGTGGCAACTGGTAAGAATGGAACTGAAGTCGACATAGATATAGATGTTACTGATGTACAACTTGCAGATTATGGAGCCATCGTGTTTGTGGGAGGACCGGGAGCTCAAGACTTGATGCATGATAGTGATGTTATAGATATGGTTGTCCAAGCGGATAAGAAGAAAATGATAATTGGAGCAATTTGTATAGCTCCGATGATTCTACACGAAGCAGGTATCTTGGAGGGAAGACATGTGACGGTTTGGAATGGAGATAATAAGCAATCAGAGATTTTGGAAGAAGATGGGGTTATTTATACCGGAGAGAAAGTAACGGAAGATGAAAATCTGATTACAGCTGATGGTCCTAAAAGTGCCAAGGAGTTTGCGGAAGCCATAGTGAATAAATTAGAAGGACTTTAGGGCAGTCAAAGTAGTTCAAAGGTAACTTAATAAACTTAAAAGTAGGTGAAAATATAACAGAAAACGAAAGAAAAAAACACAGAAGGCTTGAAATACTACTCTTCTCAATTTATCTAAACCTTTCTAAACACTCCGTATGCTGAGCGGTTTAGACAAGTAAGTTTAGGCTTCGCTGTTTAGGTTACTTCCTCTAAACCTTCTTCTAAACTTCTAAACCTTTAAACCGTTTCCGTTTAAACTGCATCTTCATTGCTTGCCTACTTCATTTATGAGAGAATCCGCTTAACTAATAAGTTTTTTTATGGACAATAATAATTATTTTAGGGATAACAAAAAGATGTTCCTAATCATTTTTGGTATCGTTGTTTTAGTGGTTTTAGGTTTTTTCGTTTGGGATGGTATGAAGAATGAAAATGGTGTTATTGAATTACCTTTTCTTCAATCGATAACAATTAAGCCTAAAGTGGAGCCCTATAGTTTGGTTCCTAAAGAAATATCTAAAAGTGGATATATTGCCGTAAAACCGCCGAAGAATGTTTCCAAAGAAGAGATTAAGAAAAGTGTTACTTTTTCGCCGGAGATTGAAGGTCAATGGTTAGCTGATACTGACGAGGATGTGGTGAAATTTCAGCCCAAGGCACTTCATGTTGGTGAGTTTTACAATGCGGCTCTCAAAATGGCCGGTGGAGTTATTAACCAAGTTTTTGTTGTTAAAGAAGACCCAAAGATTTTAGCTGTTTTCCCACAAATGGATTCAGAAGTTTTTGAGGAGTCAGACGTGACTATTATGTTTAGTAGACCGATGGTTGCATTGACAACAATAGATGTGAAGGATGATTACGAAGTGCCGGTCACTTTGGAACCGAAGACTAATGGGAAATGGCGTTGGATTACAACACGAACATTACAATTCTCACCTGTGGAGACTTTGATTCCAGCTACTAAATATTTTGTCAAAGTTAGTGATAAATTTAAGTCTGTGGATGGAGTTGGTATTGTGGCCGATGACTACTCTTTTTTCACCAGAAAACTGAGGTATGGAAGTTTATACGAAGGTCAAATTGCCTACAATAAACCTTATGAACTTACTTTTAATCAACCGGTGGATTTAAAGAAAACGGAGAAAGAAATAATGGTCAGAGATACAGTTAGCGGTAAAGATATTGCCTTAGTAATGGAGTATGGAGTGACAATAACCGAAGACGGCAAAACGGAAGAAAATCAATCGGTCATCAATGTTTATAATAAATCCAGTGACTTAAAGAGAGGCAAACTATGGAATCCGCTGTCTCAATATGAACTGATAATCAAAAAAGCTTATCCTCTTAAGGGAACTATTGCTCTTGATGAAGAAAAAAAGATTGCTTTCTCTACCAGTGATTTCTTGGCAAACACGAGTGCCGGATCGGAGAAGAGTGATTATGTCAGTGCGGACTTTCTAGATCCCAGCGGTTATTTGTTGTTGGAGTTTTTTGAAGAAATTGATGTCTCCAACACAAAAATAGAGGGAGAAAAATTCAGGAATCAAGAATATGAGCAGAAATGTAAAGATGAGACGATGGCAGTCACCGATGAAGCTTGTGAGAAAATTGATGACAAAACTAAGCTGAGAGTTTATATCAGTCCAAAAACTGAACGAAATTTTTCTTCCAAATTGGTCATAAAGGATTTAATCAATCTTAAAAGGGAGAAGATAAATATAGCCGATATTGACGTTCCTTTTACAACTATTCCTTCCTTTGAAGTGAAGAAACTCTTGCCAACGGGAGATAACAATGGACTAAGGAATATTAAAATTTGTTCCAACAATCCGGTGAGAAGTTTCGATTCCAAAGAATATGTTGATCATATCAAAGCTAACGAGCCGTTTAGATTCTTTTCGTTTGATGAGTCTTATAAAATTACTAACAAAGAAGGAGAATGTGGTGAAAATGAATTTCTCACCAATATCAATGTCGGTTTGTCTCCGCTTAAGGAATATACAATTGATTTAACTTTGGACGACAGCTTTGGAGAGCAGAAGAAAGCAAATTACTCTTTTAAGACTGGTGAATTCAATAGAGAAGATATGATTATGTACAATCTTCTGGATTCGTATATTGTGACCGCTCCCGATAAGACCAAGATTACTTATGCGGCGCAAAACTTTGATTATGTAGAAGTAAACGTCTGTAAGACGGATCCTAAGAATCTCCTTTATTATCTTGACAGTGGATTTTTGCAGTACTTTGATGATCAAAGCAAAATCAAAAATTGTATCTCCGTGGAAACTAAAAAAATTGAATTGGAAAATAAATATTGGTATCGAAACTATTTCCAAATTGATTTGAAAGATTTCTATCCTGATGTACTTGGTCATTATATTGTTACGATATCCAATCCAAGTTACAAACAAAGATATCAGCCTTTTAAACAAGTATATGAAAGATCCTATGTAACTGTTACCAACTTGTCCGTAGTGGAGAAAAGAGTGGAAAACTGGAACTGTGAAGATGAGAACGATGACTATTGTACAAATTTAAACGATGAGCAGAAAAAAGGAATTGATAATTTGTATTGGGTAACTGAGATGAAAAGCCTAAAACCGGTAGAGGGAGCTGATTTGGAGTTATTGCACTACAATCAAGAATGGATTTCGGATAATAAATTTGAAATCACTTCTCTGGGTAATTTTAAGACCGACAAAGAAGGTATTTCCAAAACGCCAGTTTTCGCCAATTTGGGAGCGGTAATCATAAAAAATGGTACTGATAGTGCGATAATCGCTAATGGAAAGAGCAAGTTTGAAAGAAACTCCAACGCCTACAGTGAGAAGAAATATTTTATTTATTCTGATCGCCCAATCTATCGACCCGGCGATACGGTACACGTCAAGGGAATTTATCGAGACGGTTTTGATGGCAAATATGAATATCCCAAAGACAAAGAGTTGGAGGTGAAACTTTATAATGGATCTTATGAGGAAATTGCCATTGAAAAAGTGAAGATAAATGATTATGGAACTTTCAATATTGATTTCGAACTTAAAAAAGACGCACCTCTGGGAAGTTATAATGTAGAAGTAAACGACTCCGGCTGGTATTATTTTGATGTGCAGGAATATCAACCTGCGGCTTTTAAAGTCGATATCATAAATAGTAAAGAAGAATACCAATCAACCGATACAGTTGATATGAACGTTGATGCCGCCTATTATTTCGGGGCAAAAGTAGATGTCGAGGAAGTTGAATATAGTATTGTCAGTCAAAACTACACTTTCGATCGATACAAAGGTGATTATTACAACTTTAGCGATTATTCACAGGATGACTACGGATATGGCGACAAATTTATTATGAATAAAACAATCAAACCTGACAGTTCGGGCAAGATTAACATCAAAGAGAAAATGGATTTTGCCAAATATTTCAAGGATGAAAAATCCGTGCAAAGTAAAATTTTTGGTGTTTCTGTAACAGTCAAGAATAAAAGCGGACAAAGTATAACAGCACAAACTTCCTTTATCGTTCATGCCTCTGATTCTTATCTTGGAATAAAAACTGACAAGTATTTCGTGGCCAAGAATGAAAAAATTAAAGCTGGTGTGGTGAGTACGGACAGAGATGGAAAACCAAAATCTTTAAGTGGAGGCAAAATTGTCGTCAACGAAGTTACTTGGAAGTTTAATAAAAGGCAAGAAGTTGATGGTGGCTATTACAACGGCTGGATGAGAGAATTCAAAGAAGTTGATACTTACTCATTTTCAACAGGTGGAGATGGACTCTATGACCAAGAAATACAACTTGCTAAAGAGGGGGAATATGTAATCTTTGCCGATAAGGATATTGGTGGTGGTAAATTTATCAGGTCAACTTCTTCGGTTTATGTTTATGGAAACGGTTCCGTAGCTGTCCGTAATCAAAATGATACCAGTCTGGATATTGTGGTGGAGAAGAGTTCTGTCGACGTGGGAGCTGATTCTAACATTGTAATCAAATCACCATACGATAAAGCTTTGGCTCTGATTTCTTTCGAAAGGGGAGGAATTCAGAACTATGAAATAGTAAACGTTACGGGGAATTTGTTTAAATATGATTTCAAAGTTTTACCAAGCTATTATCCGAATATTAGTGCGACTGTCACCTTGCTTTCCGCTAATCCTGATGTGAAATATGGTCGAAGTGATTTTACAGTTGCTTCCACTCAAAAGGCGCTCAATATTGAGACAAAAACCAATTTGGAAAATTACAAACCCGGAGATGAGGTCAATATGAGATTTAGAGTTTTGGATAGTGCCAAAAAACCGGTTAGTAGTGAGCTTTCCGTTGCGGTTGTGGATATGAGTGTTTTGGCCTTGAAAGGTAACCCAAAGAAAGATCCTTTGGACTATTTTTATAGCTGGTTTCCGCTAACAGTTTCAACGGCCTCCAACTTAAAGAATATTCTAAACGAAGTTGATATAACGGATGAAACCAAAGGAGGAGGAGGAGCTGATGAAAATTCGGCCAATAAGAAAAGAGGTGTCTTTAAGGATACGGCTTACTGGGTCTCCAGTTTTAGAACGGATGATAAAGGAGAAGGCTCAATCAAATTTAAACTTCCAGATAATCTGACAACATGGCAGATCGAGACGGTGGCCGTGACAAACAATACGGATTTGGGTGTTTCTTATGCGGAGTTCAAAACCCAAAAAGATGTCATGGTTGTACCACAAAAACCACGCTTTATAATTGCTGGAGATGAGTTTTATCTCGGTGGAAAGATTTTTAATCAAACCAAGAAAGACCAAAAATATAGTTTGACTTTGGAGAGCTCAACTTTAGGAATCAAAGATTTAAAAGTCAAAGAAGGAGTTTTGAAGGCAAAAGAAATAAAGGATGAATATTTCGATGTCAGTGCTCCTTTTGGAATTTTGGATGGAAATCATAAATTTACATTATCTCTCAAGACGGAAGCCGGGAATGATGTTGTAGAGGAAGAGATACCAATTAATAGAAACGAAACTTATGAATCTGTTGCAACCACCGGTTCATCGGACAAAGACAAAGTTCAAGAATATGTTTATCTGCCGACCAATGTATCTAAAGATCAAGGAGAAGTTGAGATTAAAACATCGGCAACTCTAGCAATATTTATCAAAGACGGCTTGGAATATCTAATTGATTTCCCTTATGACTGTTCGGAGCAAATAGCCAGTCGTTTAAATGGTTTGTTGACATACAAAAAATCTCAGAAATATTTTGATCCGGAAGGTAAAATATTTAAGGATTTTATGTCGAATAATACTGAGGAAAAATATGCCGATGTGGATGAAATGATCAAAAAGATTTCTACCAATTTGATTCTGGAGAGGCAAAATTCCGATGGAGGATTCGGTTATTATAAAGGGGGTCAGAGTAATTACTATTTAAGCCTCTATATCTTAGAAACAATGCTAAATCTAAAAGACGAAGGTTTTTATGCTGAGACCGATGCTCTCGCTTCTTACGTAGATAATTACTACAAAGGAAATAGTGTTTCGATACAAGACGATAATGATTTAACTATTCAGACCGCCAAGGTGTTATCTCGAATCAAGGTTCTGACTAAATATGATGTTTTGGCCGGAAGATTAAGAGAGATTTTGAAAGATGAAACATTCTTAAAAGATGGAATGAGAACATCATCACTTCTGGCTCTTTTCACCACCATGAATCAAGACAAGACTTTATTCACCAAGCAGATGCAGGAATTAATAATTAATACCGCTAAAGGCAGAATTATAATTGATCCTCGAGGAGCTTACCTAAAAACCGTCGGATATTTACTCTATGAATATTTTGAATCGCCTATAAAAAACACGGCGCAAGTGATCAAACTACTCGTGAAAGCTGAACCGGAGAGTCCGATTATCGAATCAATGATGAAATGGTTGATGGCTAACCAATACAAAGACGGCTCCTGGGGATCTACGAACAGTACGGCTTATGTTATCGATGCTATTAATAGCTACATGGAAACTTCCGGTGAAATGGAGTCTGATTTTACTTTGAAAACCAACTTAAATGGTAAAGAAATTTCAGCGAATAAATATGCCGGAGAAACTCTTCTAATGTTGAACTCCAAGAACGTGGCCATACAAGATTTGAAATTTGAAGATTTGAATACTGTCGAATTTGCTAAAAGTGATGATAAGGGCAAAGGTGGAAAATACTATTTCGACTTAATTCTTAAATACTTCTTGCCGGTCGATATCATTGGATCTATGGATCAAGGTTTTGTCATTACCAGAAATTATTACAATGAAGATGATAAAAAATTAGATAAAGCAATTATCGAAGCGAAGCTGGGAGATGTTGTCCAAGGTCATATTGAAATCATGAATCCGGAAGCAAGACATGCTGTCTCTATTGAAGAATTTATTCCAGCAGGTATGGAGTTGGTTAATTTTAATTTGGCTACTGAAAACGCCTCACTAAATGCCGATAATTCTTATGTTTATGATCAAACAATGCTTTATCCGGATGTTGTAGAATATAGAGATGATAAATTGTATTTATTCAAAGAAAATTTACCGTCAGGCAAATATAAGTACGATTACTATTTGAGAGCTATTGTTCCAGGGACTTATCATCACTTGCCTGCCATAGTAAAAGAAATGTACTTTCCGGAAAACTTCGGTCGCACTGAAGGAAAATTCTTCAAAGTCACGAATTAATTATTCTCGATCGATAAAGATGGAGAGAGACTGCTGCTCTCCTTCTTTGCCTTGCGCTCTTATTTCGTATTGTCTTGCTTCCGTGGGCGAGAATGATTTCTCCTCTGACGTTCCTAAAGAAATTCCATTCAGAAACCACTCAACCTCCATTTTGGCTCGGAGAGGTATTTCCATGTCTGGAGTTAATAGAAAATGATCTTGGTCATGAGGAGTCCGAATAATTTCCGTATCGATATTTAATAAAATATTCTTCCTTTCTTCGAAGTTGTCATTATTTTGTCCATAAGTTTGTCCTTTGTCTGTTTCGAATTTCTTAATTAAATCATCTTTGAATGGTTCTAATTTGAGATTCTTTTCACTAATAATCATGTTGACCGTAGAAAGCCATAAATCACCGGCTCCCAGAGCTCCCGACACTGCGTCCATCGGTTTGTCCTCTGTGTTGCCAATCCATGTCAGAACAAGCAAATTTGGACTGTAGCCGACGGTCCAGCTATCGTGATAGTCACGAGAAGTTCCAGTTTTGACTGCCATTTTGCCATAAGGGGTGTATAGATTGTTTGTGATACCGTATTGGTCAGCCTTGCTTTGACTATCCGATAGTATCTTGTTTATGAGTTGGAAATAAACGGGAGAGGCGATTTGTTTATCGAGATTATAATAATCGGGTAGATTTGAGGTGCAGTTTTTTTGACAGATTTTAAGTGGTTTTATCTTCCCATCGTTACTAAATGCTGTGAAATAATAAGCCAAATTCAAAGGTGACATTTCGAGTTGTCCAAGAGCGATGCCAAGTCCGTAGTTCTCCAGCGGTTGGACGGGCTTAAATAGCAAATCTTTTTTTAAGAACTGATTGAAAGAACTTATTGGAACATATTCCAATACTTTGAGTGCGGGGACATTTAGACTATTGGCCAGTGAATGATAGAGAGTGACGATTCCGTTATATTTATAGTCATAATTTTTGGGAAAGAAATCAAATCCCGATTCGATTGTGTATTTGTATTCTCGGTCATCAATCAGGGTATATGGTCTTAAACCTTTTTCAAATCCTTTTAAATAAATAAATGGTTTGATGGTCGAGCCGATTGCTCGGGGGCGAGTTGTCATGTTGATTTGAAATCCTTTTTCGGTACTTTTGGGATTTGGTGAGCCGACCAGAGCAAGGAGTGTATTGTCTTTCGGATTTATGACTATTACCACGCCATTTTTGGCTCCGTACTTTCCATATTGAGTGGTTTTTTCTTTGAGAATTGTTCTGATTTTTTCGGTTATTTTGGAGTCGATTGTAAGAGCGCAGTCATAATCGCAAGAAAAATCCAAATCCTTAAGTTCAAAAAATGAAGTGCGTAAAAATTCATCTTTCTTCTCTTTGAATAACAGATTCGTCTGTTTGGAAGGACTGTTTAATTTGCTAATCATTTGAGTCAATTTCGGTTCGGGCAGGTTACGGATATCGGTGTCATAATAAAACCTGCTGGCTTCATTGAATCCTTGGATTCGATTTCCCAGATAGACCGAATTAAGATACATGTTCAAAATTTCTTCTTTATCTGTAAAAAGTTCCAAAGAAACGGCATAAAAAGATTCCTTAAGTTTATTGATAAATGTGCGCTCACCAGTATTGGAGAGGAGAACTTTGGAGAGCTGTTGGGTAATTGTACTGTTGGATAGATTTTTGTCTCCGGTCAAAAGATGATAAAAAGCTCGAAGACTGCTTATCGGGTTTATTCCCAAATGATAATAAAAATATTTGTCTTCCTGGTTTAGAACTTTTTCTTTTAGATTCTTGGGATAATCATCTTTGTATCTGGCATAGTAACTCAGGATATTAGGGTCAAGTGACAAAAAATCATTATTTTTATCTCTTATCTCTACGCTATTTCTGGAGGTGTAGATGTCTTTTTGCTGGTCACTAATTTGGACAGCATTAAGAAGAAAAACGCCAAGAAGAAGGAGTATTAGGGGGACTGTGATTATAAATATTTTTTTCTTTGGGGACATAGTTTTCGTAAACGACTTTAAGATAGCATAAACGAGGGAAATCCAAAGCCTCCAAGATAAATCCAAAATCAAAATGACAAATACTACAAATCAATGTCAAAGCCCAAATGACTAATATATACAAATGGAAGGTTTGAAATTTTGATTTCTTTATTTGGATTTGATTTGGCATTTGTAATATTTGGATTTTGTAATTCTCTCCTTGGTTACCTTTTGGTTACAAAATGGTAGAAAGATAAAATAATTCTAAAACTTTGGACTAAGACTCAAGTCAGTAATATGGTTAAGGAAAAGTTATAATATGCTTAAGAAAGAAGAGTATTTGAAATACGAGATTTTCTATTTTAGTAGGAATAATAAATGTATTGTTCTTGATTTCCTGGAATATGATTTACAGAAGAGGAACTTCAAGTTATTTCAAAAAACCTTGGCAATGCTTCATGAACTTAATAAGTATTTCCTAATTCAGGGTAAGTACATTGATTATTTGAGAAATGGAAGCTTTTCCTGTTTTGAGTTAAGGGTAAATCTTAAAAACGACATCGTTAGAATATTCTTTAAAGATGATGACATTCATAAAAGATTTGTTGTTTTGTATGGATTTATCAAGAAAACACAGAAAACCCCTCTGCGAGAAATAGAAAAGACAGAAGGATATTGGAAGGAATATATTTTCACCTTGACTGCAGATTTGCTATCACCTAAAATTAAGTCATGACAATGCATATGGCTAAGAAAAAACAATTGGATGAACAAATGGATAGACTTATGTCCACTGGGAATACTAGAGAAGTTGTAGGGAAACATTCTTTGCTTATGGATGTTGCTGTTCAGATACATTTACTCAGAACAAAGAAAGGTTGGTCGCAAAGAAAACTAGCCAGGGAAATGGGACTCCCTCAATCAACCGTTGCGAGAGTGGAGAGCGGAGAATTTGGTGTTGGATTAAATAC
>Ga0209016_1001642_pt1 | contig 17203 bp, 15 predicted proteins | sample EPASupsiteSAE305_FD_187265 | JGI IMG/M metagenome (GOLD analysis project Ga0209016, IMG submission 187265) | Bioremediated contaminated groundwater microbial communities from EPA Superfund site, New Mexico - SAE3-05 (SPAdes) (version 2) | ecosystem: Environmental > Aquatic > Deep subsurface >...
TGCCATCGGCTGGTCCCTCTGCCTATCCAGCCGTTTGGGCTGGCAGGAATGGTTCAGACAGGTGCAACACCATGAAATCACTTAACCAAGTTGAAATCAGCCGTTCGGCGCTGATCCATAATTTCCAGGTCTGCCGGCAATGGGCCGGGGATGCGGCCATCATGCCGCTGGTCAAGGCCGACGGCTACGGCCATGGGATGATCGACTGCGCCCGGATATTTGCCGCCCAGGGTGCGGCGGCCTTCGGTGTGGCCGAGGCCATTGAAGGCGTACGGTTGCGCGAGGCCGGCATCAATCAGCCGATCCTGGTTCTGGTCGGCGTTATCCCGCAAACTCTGCCACTGATCATCGAGTCGCGGTTGACGCCGGTGGTGACCGACCTGGCAATCCTGCCTGAATTATCACGGCTGGCCGGTGTACACGGTGGTGACATCGGGCTGCATCTAAAGCTGGATGCCGGAATGGGCAGGCAAGGCACCTTGCCGGCAGATTTCCTCGATCTGGTCCGGACGGTGCAACGATTACCGCATCTGCGCCTCGACGGCGTCATGGCCCATTTTCCTCAGTCCGACGACCGGCAGTCGGTTAATTCGGCGGAGGTGCTGCATACTTTTCTGGCGACGACCGAATTGTTGACCGGTCTTGGGCTGGGGAAATGCTGCCTCCATCTTGCCAATTCCGGCGGTTTATTTTATGTTGCCGGCGCCCGGCTCGACATGGTTCGGCCGGGAATCGCCCTGTACGGTTATTACCCCGACGGTTCCACCGGCAAAGCGGCAGCTTCTCCGCCTCTCCTGCGGCCGGTCATGCGCTTCTCCACCCGGATAATCCAGGTGCGCCAGGTGCCGGCGGGCAGCGGCCTGGGTTACTGCCATTTATTCACCACTACCCGGCCCTCCACCATCGCAGTGTTGCCGGTGGGGTATGCCAACGGGTATCTGCGCAACCTGTCCAACCGGGCGGAGGTGCTGATCGGCGGTCATCGTGCGCCGGTGGTCGGGCGGGTTTCGATGAATTTGACCCTAGTTGACGTTACCGATCTGTACGGGGTGCAGGTGGGTGATGAAGCGGTGCTGCTTGGCGGGCAGGGCGAAGAGCAGATCACTGCCGATGCAATTGCTGAATGGATGGGAACCATCAGTTACGAGGCGCTCTGTTTGTTCGGACAACTGAACGAACGGGTGCTGGTCGATTAGGGACAACGGTTCCTGCTGCTGGAGAATACCAAAAACCTGGATGGGAAATGATCAAATCAAAAATTAAAGAGATCGTCGATCACTGTTTTGCCGAGGGAATGCGCCAAGGCTACTGGAGCGGGGACGCCGAAGGCCGCTATACCATCGAGGTGCCCAAACGCGAGGGGCAGGGTGATTTTTCCACCAACTTCGCCCTGGTGGCAGCCGGGATTGACAAACGCAAGCCGCGTGATCTAGCCGGGCCCATGGCCGAGCTGCTCGGCGACCAGCCCATGATCGAACGGGTGGAAATCGCCGGTCCCGGTTTTATCAATCTTTTTCTCAACAAGGCGATCTGGGCCACGGTGCTGGCGCCGATTTACGCCGAGGACGAACGCTTCGGTTGCTCGGAAACCGGTGGCGGCCGCAGAGTCCTGGTCGAGTTTGTCAGCGCCAACCCCACCGGGCCGCTCAGCGTCGGCCATGGCCGCAACGCCGTGCTCGGCGACGCCATCGCTCGGGTTCTGGCGGCGAGCGGCTATGCGGTTCAGCGCGAATATTATTTCAACGATGCCGGCCGCCAGATGCGAATTCTGGGGGAATCGACCAAGGCGCGGTATCTGGAACTGCTCGGCCTGGCCAGTACTTTTCCCGAAGACGGGTATCAGGGCGATTATATCTACGACATTGCCCGGTCGATGATCAACGAGGCCGGTGATTCGTTCAAAGACGCCGAGGTCGCGGTCTTCAAAGACCGGGCTCAACAGGCAATCTTTGCGGACATCGATGCCACGCTCAAACGGATCGGTATCGGCTTTGACACCTATTTCAACGAGCATACGCTCTATGAGGATGGCCGGATCGACGAGGTGGTCGCGGCCTTGCGGGGCAAAAATCTGGTCTACGAAAAAGAAGGCGCCACCTGGTTCAAGACCACCGAGATGGGCCAGGAGCAGGACCGGGTGATTATCAAGAGCAGCGGCGAGCCCACCTACCGGTTGCCGGACATCGCCTATCACTGCGACAAGTTCAAGCGAGGTTACGACTGGATGGTCAATGTCTTCGGCTCCGATCACATCGCCACCGTGCCCGACGTGATGGCCGGGGTTCGGGCGCTCGGTTTCGACGACAGCCGGATCACCGTGGTCCTCTACCAGTTCGTCACCCTGCTCCGCGACGGCAAGCAGGTAAAGATGTCAACCCGCAAGGCCACCTTTGTCACCGTCGACGAGTTGGTGGATGAGGTCGGGCCCGATGCCCTGCGCTTTTTCTTCCTCATGCGCAAACCGGACAACCTGATTGAGTTCGATCTCGATCTCGCCAAAAAGCAGAGCCAAGAGAACCCGGTCTTTTACGTCCAATATGCGCATGCGCGCTTGTGCAGCATCGAGAAGCAGGCCATGGAGCAGGGAATGACGGTCGACTCCGCCGATCAGGCCTTGCACCGGCTGGTCGAGCCCGAGGAACACGCCTTGCTCAAGACTCTGGCCGATTATCCCCAGATGGTGGCCGGGGCTGCGGCGGATCTGGCGCCCCACCGGGTTATTTTCTTCCTGATGGAGCTTGCCGGCCAGTTTCACGGTTTCTACAACAAGCACAAGGTGTTGACCAGTGACAGCGAATTAACCTGCGCCCGTCTTGCGCTCTGCGGCGGGTTGAAACGGGTCTTCCGCAACGGCCTGCATCTGGTCGGATTGACAGCGCCGGAAAGCATGTAGCAAACGGCGTCGGCGACAAAGGTTTTTTAGGGTATTCTGCTTGTTTTTCCAGGAGAAAGACTTACAAATAAGCACTCGCTGCCGTCTGCGGGAACAGAGATAAACGATTTGATGACCACAATAAACCGGGCGTGACAGCGAACTGTGGGACTTTTTAGGCGGAGAAATCGGCCATCGGTAGAAGAAGGCAGATTGAAGCCCTTTCGCATCGAGCTTGGCTGGAGGGGGATGTTCGGCCTGGTGGTTGTTTGTTTTTGTCTCTTCTTGTGGATGTTCCTGCTCGGCATGTGGGCCGGACAGACCATTCTTCTACCGCCGCCCCGGACCGGTCAGGTCGCACCGGTCACGGACTCATTGCAATAGTCCGAGCCGGGATACGTTCCGGAAACAGGCCCGTTGCCGCGACAGCAACGAACACCAGCATCAAATTAAGCGTTATTTGGGATGAGAACCAAGAGAAATCAACGAGGAGTGCGGAGGGTGCGAGTTTCCCTGGTTGCGATGCTGCGCCAGGCTGTCTCCCAGCATTTCAGAAAACATCTGGTCGTTTACGTGCCGGCCCTGTTGCCGCTGGTCTTTTTTTTTCTCGCGCATGGCATGACCTTGCTTACCCTGATTTTCATTAAATCCGGTGTGATGCAAGGGTATCTCATGCCTAAAACCGTCGTCACCTGGGCGGTGTATGGATTCCTGCCCCTGCTTCTCTGTTCGTATGGCTGTTTTTTTGCCGTGGCCCGGCCGGTGACCAGTCTGCTGGAACGCAAATTTTTCCACTTGTCGGCAACGATGCTCACCCTTGCAGCCGGCGCTGCCTATGGGGCAGCCATCGGCATTGCCCTTTTCCTCCTGCTGGAGCCGGGAACGGTGTTGAACGCCCTCTTCCTGCTGGGCATCGGCATGGCGACCGGTTTGGGGAACTGGTTTTTGTATCGCAAGCTGACGGTTGTTGCCACCGAGGCAGAATGAAGACGGACGGCAGTCGCACGGCCTGCCGTTTGCGGCGGCTCTGAAAGATGGGCCTGAGGTTATTTGAGTCCCTAGGGGAGAGTGTGTGATGGCTGCTCCACAAAAGAATGAGAGAACCGGCAGGATCCGTCCTGCCCGAATGGGCGATGTCCGGGCGATTCACGCCCTGCTGACCACCTTTGCCAACAAGGGGTTGATGCTGTCCCGTTCGATCAGTTCGTTGTACGATAATCTGCGCGATTTTGTTGTCTACGAAGAGGAGGGGACTATTTTCGGGATCTGCGCCCTCCATATTTGCTGGGACGATCTCGCCGAAATCCGCTCGCTGGCGGTGGCCGAGGAGAGGCAGAAGTGCGGTATCGGCGCCCTGCTGGTTGAATCCTGCCTGGACGAAGCCAAGAGTCTTGAGATCGATAAGGTCTTTGTTCTGACCTATCAGGCCCCTTTTTTCCGGAAGTTTGGTTTTGAAGACCGGGACAAGCAGGATCTGCCGCATAAGATCTGGAGCGATTGCATTCACTGTCCCAAATTTCCTGACTGTGACGAGGACGCCCTGATCCGCACCGGCCTCGCAACCACGCCATGATCTGACAGAACCGAATTTTTTCACTAATCCTGAGGGCGCTGAGCCCTTGATGGGAGACGCATAATGGTAGGACGGGTACTCGCCAAAATATTCGGCAGCAAAAACGACAGGATGATCAAGCAGTACCGGAAGATCGTCAAGACGATCAACGATCTGGAACCCACCATCGAACCTCTTTCCGACACGGAACTGGCCGCCAAGACTGTCGAGTTCCGAGAACGGATCGCCCAGGGCGCAACCCTCGACGACCTGCTGCCCGAGGCCTTCGCCGTGGTCCGCGAAGCTGCCAGGCGCGTGCTCGGCGAGCGGCATTACGATGTGCAGCTGATCGGCGGTATTGTCCTCCACCAGGGCAAGATCGCCGAGATGAAGACCGGCGAGGGCAAGACCTTGACCTCGACCGCGCCGATCTACCTCAACGCCCTCAACGGCAAAGGGGTGCATGTGGTCACGGTCAACGACTACCTGGCCCGCCGCGACGTCCAGTGGATGGGCGAGGTCTACCGTTTCCTCGGCATGACCTGCGGCTGTATCCTCCATGAGTTGAACGACGAACAGCGGCGCGAGGCCTATGCCGCGGATGTGACCTACGGCACCAATAATGAGTTTGGTTTCGATTATCTTCGGGATAACATGAAGTTTTCCTTGAAGGACTACTGCCAGCGCGGCTTTGCCTACGCCATTGTCGACGAGGTTGACTCCATCCTCATCGACGAGGCCCGGACGCCGCTGATCATCTCCGGGCCGGCGGATATGTCGACCGATTTGTATCTCAAGGTCGACCGGATCATGCGTCACTTCAAACCCGAGGAACACTACACCAAGGAGGAAAAGTCCCGCCAAATCATGCTTACCGACGAGGGCGTGGGGTTGGCCGAGGAGCTGCTGGAGGTTGACAATCTCTACGATCCGCGGAACATCAATCATCTCCACCATGTCAACCAGGCACTCAAGGCCCATTTTATATTCCAGCGCGACGTCGACTACATCGTCAAAAACGGGGCCGTAGTTATTGTTGACGAATTTACCGGCCGCACCATGGAGGGCCGCCGCTACTCCGACGGGCTCCATCAGGCCCTGGAAGCCAAGGAGGGCGTCAAGGTCGAGAAAGAGAACCAGACCTTAGCCTCGATTACCTTCCAGAATTATTTCCGCATGTACAAGAAACTGGCGGGCATGACCGGAACCGCGGACACCGAGGCGCCGGAGTTCAAGAAAATCTACAACCTCGACGTGGTGGTTATTCCCACCCATCAGAAGATGATCCGCAAGGATTATGCCGACGTCATCTATAAGAATCAGGTGGCCAAATACCGCAATATCATAGAGGAAATAAAGGAACTGCACCAAAAAGGCCAACCCATCCTCGTGGGGACGATCTCGATTGACGTTTCCGAGAAGATTGCCAAGATGCTGGCCAAGGAAGGGGTGCCGCACGATGTGCTCAACGCCAAACAGCACGAGCGCGAGGCTGAAATTATCGCCGGAGCCGGTCAGAAGGGCAGGGTCACCATTGCCACCAACATGGCGGGCCGGGGTACTGACATTAAACTGGGCGAGGGGGTGCGCGAACTCGGGGGGCTGCATATTCTTGGCACCGGCCGGCACGAAAGCCGCCGTATCGACAACCAGTTGCGTGGCCGCTCCGGACGCCAGGGCGATCCTGGCACCTCCCGGTTTTATTTGTCACTGGAAGATGACCTGTTGCGCATCTTCGGCTCCGACCGGTTGAGCAGCATCATGGATAAACTGGGGATGGAGGAGGACGAACCCATCGAACATTCGATGGTATCCCGGGCGATCGAAAACGCCCAGCGCAAGGTCGAAGGTCACAACTTCGATATCCGCAAGCACCTGCTCGAGTATGACGACGTCATGAACAAGCAGCGCGAGGTCATCTACAGCCAGCGGCGTGAGGTCCTTGAGGGGGACAATGTCCAGCCGATTGTGGAGGACATGATCACCGATCTGCTGGACCAGATCACCGCTGAATTTGCCTCGAAAGCACCCGCTGAGGAGTGGGATTGGCAGGCGATTGGTGAACGGGTGGAGCAGGTATTCAATCTCCAGCTCGACTGGCCGGTTACGGAGCGGCAGAACCTGGATCGCGAATCGTTTGCCGAAAAATTGCGGCAGACCGTTGAAGAGGCTTATGCCCGCCAGGAGGAACGCAACGGCGTGGAGCAGATGCGCCAGCTGGAGCGGATGGTCCTGCTGCAGATGGTCGATACCCTGTGGAAGGAGCATCTCCTGCACATGGACCATCTCAAGGAGGGGATTGGCCTGCGTGGCTATGGGCAGAAAAATCCGCTTAATGAGTATAAGCGGGAAAGCTATACGCTGTTCCAGAATTTGATTGAGGCGGTCAAGCTGCACACGGTTGCCAACCTGATGCGCATCCAGTTGGTCCAGGATGACGAATTGGAACGGCTGGAGGAGGAGCGGCGGCAGCAGCGTGAACGCGAACTGGCCGAGGCCAAGCGTTCCAGCGCCGATGAGTCCAGCTTGGCTGACCGGAAACCAATGCAGCGGGCCGAGGACAAGGTCGGCCGCAATGCGCCCTGTCCGTGTGGATCGGGGAAAAAATTTAAAAAATGCTGCGGCCTGACCGGCTGAGAAATTCGTCCAAAATGGCCGCTGTTTTTGCCGGACAGCGTCAGCCGTCAGCCCCTTGTCGGGCTGACGGCTTTTTTTTAGCCTCTCAGGCGTTCCGGAGCAAACAGGTTGTTCTCCATGTGCTTGATCTCATCGATGCCGGAAATAACGATTTTCGGGTCGGTGGCCAGTTCCTCGTCCGACAATTTCTTGTCATAATCGAGGTGGGAGAGGATGTGTTTGATGCAGTTGAGCCGGGCCTTTTTCTTGTCATCGGAACGGAGAATGGTCCAGGGGCTCAAGGTGCGGTTGGATTCGTTGAGCATCTGGAACTTCTTGACCGTATATTGATCCCAGTAGGTCTGGGCCAGATTGTCTACCGGCGAGAGTTTGTACTGTTTGAGAATGTCGGTCTTGCGCGATTCGAAACGTTTGGCCTGTTCCTCCTTGGAGACGGAAAAGTAGAACTTGAACAGCTTGATGCCGTCCTTGACCAGCATCTCCTCGAATAGCGGCACATCCTTCAAGAACCGTTTGTGCTGCTCATCGGTGCAGAAGTCCATCACCGGCTCGACCATCGCCCGATTGTACCAGGAACGGTCAAAGAGCACCAGTTCGCCGGCGGCGGGCAGGTGCGGCACGTACCGCTGGAAATACCACTGGGAAACCTCGCGGTCGCTGGGCGCGGCTAAGGCGACGATGCGAGTGTTGCGGGGATTGAGAAAGGTGGTGATGCGTTTGATGGTGCCGCCCTTGCCAGCCGCGTCCCGGCCCTCGAAAATAACCAGCACCCGGGTGCCCCGGTTTTTCATGTCCTGCTGCAGCTTCATTAGCTCAACCTGCAGCTTTTTCAACTCCATTTCATAGGCCAAGGCTGCCTTGGGCACCCAGACGGCCAGACGGTCGTCGTCCTTTTTTTCATCCTTATAACGGAGAGCTGTCCCTTCCTGGAGTCTGGAATCGACGCCCTTGCCGTTCTCTTGTTTCTTGCCTTTGCCTTCTTCGCCCTTTTTCTTTTTTTCGCCCATGCGTTTCCCCCTTGTTTCTACTGAAAATGATGGTTGACTGGGCCCCTTGAACGTTCTCCGCTTGCGCCCAGGATCAGGATATCCGGGTCGGGGCCTTTTTTGTGGTACAAGAGGTGGTTGCAGTATATATGAGGGTAGCACAGATCGGGGAAAAATCCAGATCGACTGCGATTTTTTAAATATTTCAAACTGCTGCACGAGGCAATCGGCAGCGGGAAAGGAGCGATGGCTATGAATGCAGTGCAAGCGGCGGTTGAGGTGTTTCTGAAATCATGGGCGGAAAGTCCGGACTGCAACAAGCAGGGATTTGTCCGGCTGGCGGAATTAGTGTTCAACAAGGAGGGCGTTGCCCTTGAATTTATTCCGCGGCCGGGGGTGACCTATTCGCTGCGGGCCTCGATACCGGGGCAAAACCGCCCTTTGTTTGCCATGATCGACGTGATCGAGGATCAGCCGCGTTGGCTGTCGGTCTGCTTTTTTGGTGACCTGGTCCAGGATCCAGAAGAGCGGGGAGCCTTTGTTCCCGGCGGCTTGCTGGGCGAGGATGCTCGCTGCTTTGACCTTGAAACCTGCACCGGGGAAGCGGTTGCCTATGTCGCGGCTCGGGTGGAAGAAGCTTACCGGAACGCCACTGCCGGTTGAGGAACGGTGACTGCAACCCGGTCTAGTTGCGTTTGCTGCCCGTGCGGAACATCTCGCCATAGATGGGGGGTAACTGGTGGTCGCTCAGGGCCTTGACCACAGTGTCGACATCGTAGGGGCAGCGGTGATGACTGACCGAGATAGCGCCGCGACTTAAGGTAAGGATGGCGTATGAGGCATCCGGCCGACCGTCGCACATCCGGCCGACGGATCCGGGATTAATGAAATGGACTCCGCCCACCTGCCGGTGATAGGGGGAATGCGAATGTCCGGTAATCACCATCTCGCAGGAGGTTATCTTGGCGAGTTCCCTGAACCGTTTTTCCGGGCTGTCGGCACAGAGAAACTCCTCGTGATCGGCCGGGCTGCCGTGGAACAGGCCGATGGAGGTTCGGCCGAGACGGAGGAGTTTTTTCTTTTTCAATGCCAGGAGAAAGGCGCTGTTTTCCGGGGAGAGCGCCGCCGCCGTGCTGGTGTACATGATTCGCTTCTCCGGTTTGGACGGTTTTTTGAACTGTTTGCCCTTGAGCAGTTTGATGACCCGGTCATCGGTGTTGCCCCGGATGTTGAAGGCCTGACGGTGCCGCAGCCAGTCAAGGGTTTCGTTGGGAAAAGGTGCATAGACGAGGGAGTCGCCGCAGTTGAGGACGTGTTCGCAGTGCAGGGGTTCGACCGCGCGGCTGACTGCTTCGAGGGCCGGATAGTTGCCGTGGATGTCACTGATCAGAAGAATGTTCATGGAGTGAGCATTGGTATCGCGAGTAGTCGGTTGCTGGAAAAAAAAGTTCAGGTTTTGACCGTGCCGTGCCGTGGACTCATAGAAGCGGACCCAGGAGCAGGGCGATGTTTTCCAGGAAGCGCTGCCGGTAGGAGCGGGCCCTGAAGGTTGCAGCGTTATGCTCGCCGGCTTGGCGTAGGTAGTCCTGTTGCAGCTTTTTGATCTGGCCGGTGAAATCTTTGTTATAAATCAGCAGGGTCATCTCGAAATTGAGCCAGAAGCTGCGCATGTCGAGGTTGACCGATCCAAACAGGCAAAAATCATTGTCAATCGTTATGGTTTTGGTGTGGAGCAGGCCACCCTGGAAGGTCATTATCCGCACTCCAGCCTGGCTCAGGGCTTCAAAGCGGGCCAGACTGGCATAATGGACCAGGCGGGAATCGTTTTTTTCCGGGACAATGATGGTCACCTCGACGCCCCGTTGCGCTGCGGACTTGAGTGCCGCCAGGATGGCGTTGTCCGGCACGAAATAGGGGGTGGTGAGGATCAGTTCCCGGCGGGCCGCATAAATGGAGGTGAGCAGCAGGTTGTGAATGGTGTCTTCACCGTATCCGGGTCCGGAGGGCGCCAGTTGCACGAGCGCATTGCCGGCCGGGGCCACCGGGCGGATACCGGTGGTTCCCTTGTACTTGATGGGCCGCTGCCAGCGTTCCAGCAGCCAGTCGAAGAGGAAGGTCGCGGTCAGCAGTTCCACCGCCGGGCCAGTGATCCGGACCATGGCGTCAACCCATTCGCCAACTCCTTGTTCTTGTTTGAAGAAACGGGGGTCTACCAGGTTTTGGCTGCCGGTGTAGGCAATCTCGCCGTCGATTACAGCGATTTTTCGATGGTTGCGCAGATCAATGCGGACAAACAGAACCCGGATGAATCCCGCTGGCAGGGCTTCGGCCACTTCGATGCCGGCTTGGCGCAATCGTGCAGCGCCGCTGCCGCGCAAAAAGGGGCGGGAGCCGATGCTGTCGAGTAAAACCCGGCAGACAACGCCCCGTTGCCGCGCGGTCAACAGGGCGTTGATCACGTCGTCAATGCGGCCGCCTTCACTGAGGATATAAAATTCGAGCGAACAGCTGGACCGGGCGCGGTTGATGTCGTCGATTAACAACGAGAAAAAACGGTCGGCGGTATCAATCAGTTCCAGCTGGTTGCCGGGCATGGTCGGCATGCCGGTGGTGGCCGTGATCTGCCGGTCCAGGGGCTGGCATTCCGGATTGATCGCGCTCCAATCGATGGGCGGGTATTCCCGCAGGGAGCTGGACCACTCCCTGAGGATTGGTCGGTCCTTGCTCAGCCGGTTGGCCCGGCGCTCTCCCAGCCGGCTTTCACCGAACAGCAGATAGATCAGCGCCCCGGCGAAGGGGACCAGCAAAATGATGACCAGCCAGGCAAAGGAGACGCTGGCCGCCCGTTTGCGCATGATTACCCGCAGGGAAAAGCCGAAACGGATGGCAAGATCAGCAAGGAAAATCCAGCTTGTCAGTCCCCAGGTGTTGAAGTCCATCATGGCGGGGAAAAGTACGATCCTCCGGAAGCACCGTTGGTTCGCAGATCCTGGGGTGCTCCTTGGGTAAAGGTTGGGAGGTGGAAATACATGGATTGGATCCTGGGCACCGGTCGCTGCGCGGTCCGCTGCGTGAGCCAATGCGCAAGGTGGCATAAAACCCTCCGAATGGTCAAGGAAAATAACGGTGGCGCACGATCTTCACGTTTTTCTTTTTTACGGTATCTGGTAGAGTGATTTTCAGTGGTCTTTTCTGATAACTTCAATAGAAAACAGGATGTTTCATGCAGGTGAAAGGCTTTTCAGCCGCAGCAGCGCAGGCCGGGATACGGTACGCCGGGCGGTTTGATCTGGGATTGATTTTTTCGCGAACGCCGGCGGTGACCGCCGGGGCTTTTACCACCAACAAGGTCAAGGCCGCCTCGATTCTTTTGGATATGGAACGGTTGCGTTCCGGCTTGGCTCAGGCGGTCCTGGTCAATAGTGGCAATGCTAACGCCTGCACTGGCAAAGAAGGTATGGATGTGGCCCTGGCCACTGGCGCCTTAGCCGCACGGGAATTGGGGATTGACCCGTCACTGGTTCAGGTGGCCTCGACCGGAGTGATCGGGCAGCAACTGCGTACCGAACCCTTTGCTCAGGCCATGCCGGGGCTGGTCGCCAGCCTCTCGCCGGACGGCTTCGAGCAACTGGCGCAAGCGATCATGACCACGGATCTGGTTCCCAAAATTGCTTCAGCCACCGTGACTATCGGCGGAGTCGAGGTCTCCATCCTCGGCGTGGCCAAGGGCTCGGGGATGATCATGCCCGACATGGCCACCATGCTCTGTTTTGTGGTGACCGATGCCCAGATTGTGTTTCCGGTGCTCAACCAGCTGGTCAAGTCCGGAGTGGAGAAAACATTCAACCGGATCACTGTTGACGGCGACACCTCCACCAATGATATGGTGCTGGTCATGGCCAACGGCGAAGCCGGCAACCCCTGGATCGACCAGGAAAACCAGCAAGCGGCGGCCTTGTTCGGTTCGGCCCTGCACGGCGTATTCAAGGAACTGGCCCTGAAAATCGTTGCTGACGGCGAGGGGGCCACCAAGCTGGTGACCATTAAAATTACCGGTGCCCGGGAAGAGAGCGAAGCCCTGAGCGCCGCCCAGACCATTGCCAATTCAGCCCTGGTCAAGACCGCATTTTTTGGCGAGGATGCTAACTGGGGCCGGATTATTGCCGCCCTTGGCCGGTCGGAGTGCACTTTTGATCAAAACAGGGTAGCCATCAGCTTCGATGCGGTCCAGCTGGTGGAAAATGGCATGGCCCTGGGAGCCGAGCAGGAGGCTGCCGCCACCGAGGTGCTCAAACAGCGACAGTTCACGGTCACCGTGCATCTCGGCGAAGGTCGCGCCGAGGCCGAGGTCTATACCTGCGATTTTTCCTACGATTACGTCAAAATCAACGCCGATTACCGGAGTTGAGAGGGTGAGTGATGCAGCAACCCGGAGCGGACACCTGGTACATGCCCGATGCCCTGCAGGTTGACGCGCTCCTCTCTACCCTGGCCACGGCGTTTAGGCTCGACACCGCGCCGCAATACGCCGCCACCGTTGTGTACGCCGATTCCTTTGATTGGCGGCTCTTTCAACAGGGCTACCTGCTCCATTGTCATGGGCAGGCCTGGACCCTCTACCATGGCGACAGTGGCGAGGTAACGGTCCAGCAGGGTGGGCCCGAGTTGAGCGGCTCCCTTTTCACCAGGGATTTCCCTCCGGGAACGCTTCGGGAAACGCTGGAACCGCTTTTGGGTATCCGCTGTCTCCTGCCACTGGCGGTTGTGAGCTTGAGCGGCCGCCAGATTCGTCTGCTCAACCGGGACGAGAAAACTGTAGCCCGGATTGTTGTTGAAACCCAGCAACCGGCGGGAAAAGGGCCGGTTTTCCGCCTGATTCGGTTGTTCGGTATCCGTGGTTACGACCAGGAACAAGACCTTGTTCGTCGTCTTCTGGAAGAAAACGGTGTGCGCGAGGCCGCCTCACCCCTGATCGGTTTCGCGGAGGGGTGCCGGGCCATGGGGAGGCAGCCGTTGGACTACAACTCGAAATTTACGCTGGAACTCGATGCCGACAGCACAGCCCGTCAAGCCATGGGTCGTATTTATCAGACTCTCCTGGAGAATATTAATCGCAACATTCCCGGGGTTGTTGAGGATTGGGACTCTGAGTTTCTCCATGATCTCCGGGTCGCCATCCGCCGTACTCGTTCTGGCCTGAGTCTGGTGAAAAAGGTGCTGCCCGATGCAATGGCTGATCGGTTCAGTAGGGATTTCGGCCTCCTCGGCAAGCTGACCGGCCCAACGCGCGATCTCGATGTGTACCTGCTCAACCGGGACGACTATCAGAACCGGTTGCCCCCGGCCTTGCAGGCGGGGTTGAATGGTTTTTTCTCCGAGCTTGACCATAGGCGTCAGATTGAACAGAAAAAAATGATGCGGGCTTTGCGGGCCAAAAAAAGCAAAGCTATTCTGAGTGCCTGGAGTCGGGCGTTGCGCGGCCCGGACCGGCAACCGGCTCCCCTTGCCGGAATCCCCGTGGGAGAGCTGGCTGGGCGGATTATCATGAAGCGTTTCAAGCGGGTGCTGCGCGACGGCCGGGACCTGGATGTCACCACACCTGATACCGAAGTGCACCGGCTGCGCATTCAATGCAAGAAACTGCGGTACGCCATGGAATTTTTTAGCTCCCTGTATCCCAAGCAGGAGGTGCAGAACCTGCTCCGGCAACTGAAAAAATTGCAAGACATCCTTGGGAGTTTCAACGATTTATCGGTGCAACAAGAGATGCTCCGTCTGACTTTGAAGGATTTGCGTGCCGGGTCGCGGCGCAACCTTGAGCAGGCAGCCGCCCTCGGCGGCCTGATGCAGAGCCTGTTTCAGGAGCAGCAGGAGTTGCGCGGCCATTTTTCCGAGGCCTTCGAGCAGTTTAGCGATTCGGCAACCACTGGGCTCTTTCACGAACTCTTCCGGAAACAACAGGGAGCTTCATGAGTATTATCGCAGTGTACAACATCAAGGGAGGGGTAGGGAAGACAGCCGCCTCGGTCAATCTTGCCTATCTCTCTTCCAGGCAACCGGGAAAAACCCTGTTGCTCGACATGGACCCGCAGGGATCAGCCTCCTTTTATTTTCGGATTCGGTCGCCAAAACACTTTGGCGCCAAAAAGCTGCTCAAAGGCGGCAGGCACATTGAAGAGAATATCAAGGGCACCGATTACCCGGGCCTCGATATGCTGCCCGCCGATTTTTCCTACCGCAATATTGATATTGCCTTGGACGAGTGCAAAAAATCGCATAAACGCTTGAGCAAGGTGTTACAACCCCTGCACGAGGAATATGACCGGATCATTCTTGACTGTCCACCGAACCTCACTCTGCTTTCAGAAAATATCTTTTATGCCGCAGACTGCATTTTGGCGCCAGTGATCCCCACCACTCTGAGCCTGCTGTCGTTGGAGCAATTGTTTGGTTTTCTCGATGAGATAGGTCAAGGCCGCGACAAGGTGCTCATCTTCTTTTCCATGGTCGAAAAGCGGAAAAAAATGCACGCGGAAATGATGCTGTCCATGCGGGAGAAGAAGGGCGTCCTAGAGGCTGTGATCCCCTACTCGGCGGACATTGAACGGATGGGAGTATACCGGCAGCCCGTTGCCGCCGCCCTACCCGGTTCAATGGCCGCCGCCGCCTATGAGAGTTTATGGCATGAAGTCCAACACCGTCTCCCAGCTTGAAAAAAAACGGCTGTTGATCTGCCGGCACGCCAAATCGAGCTGGTTGGACACAACCCTGAGCGATTTCGAGCGTCCCCTGAATAAGCGTGGTGAGCGCGACGCTCCCATGATGGGCAGCCGTCTGGCTGCGCGGGGCATCCGGCCGGATCTGATCATGACCAGCCCGGCAGCGCGAGCCTTCGCTACCGCCGTCCACTATGCCAACCACTTGGGCTACCCCTTGGATCGGTTGCAGCGTAATCCCATCCAGTATACCGCCACGGTTTCGGCATTGATCGCGTTGCTGCAGGCGATTGACTCCAAAGTCAACACCGTACTTCTGGTTGGCCATAATCCCGAGAGCACAGCACTCGCTAACGCGCTGGGCGGGCTGACGATCGACAATATTCCAACTGGCGGCATCGTAGCTCTTGAATTTGCCCTGCGAACCTGGCCGGAGCTTAAGGCGGGTACAGGGGCGCTCCTATTCTTCGACTATCCCAAGAAACATGAGTGAGTCCTGGCTTACGCTCAGAGGCCGGGTATGTTGGGGCATGGTTTGCCGGTTCTGCATGCAGTGCCGCAGTTAAACAATGAGAGTGATGTGATCGATGTGAGTGCAGGGCAAAAGAGGCAGACACCAGACTGTCTTCGGTGCAGAAATTATTTCATCACCTATGATCCCCGGCAGCCCAGAGGATGCCGGGCGTACGGCTTTAAGAGCCGGGATCTGCCGTCGCATGTGGTGCTGTCCTCCTCTGGTGCACCCTGCCATTTTTTTCTTCCTCGCTGACCGTCCTGAACGGGCGATGCTGTCTCCTGACCGGATGGATTGCATGCCGCTGTTGTTTGGCATTGCTATATATCAGGTGGTTTTTTCCTTTGAAGCTGGTAAAATTTTATTTTTTGTTTCTTGTGCCCTTGGCGCGGAAACGGATCATTTTTTTCAGAGAGGGGTTTGGGGCTGCATGAAATTGTCGGCATTCGGTGAAAAGCTCTCCGCAGGCGCTGGCATCCTTTCGTTGATGGATGATCTTGGCAACGCCTTGGCCGAAGGCGGCAAGATCATGATGGGCGGCGGTAATCCCGGCTATATCCCAGAAATACAGGCGGTGATAGCGGACCGCCTGCGCGCCATCACCGAGGATGAGCAGTTGCTGCGGCGGCTGATCGGCACCTATGATCCACCCCGGGGTGAGCGGGAATTTCTTCAGGCCCTGGCGGAATTGTTGCGGCGGGAGTACGGTTGGGATCTGAGCGAGGAAAACATCTGTCTCACCAATGGCAGCCAGTCCGCCTTTTTTCTCCTGTTTAACATCCTGGCGGGGACCACGGTCAACGGCGGCAAACGCAAAATACTCCTGCCTATGGCGCCTGAATACATCGGGTATGCCGACCTCGGCCTGGCGGACGATTTCTTTGTCTCGGTTCGGCCGCGCATCGAAATGATTGGCGAGCATTTGTTCAAGTACCGGGTTGATTTCGAGCACATCGCCATCACCAATGAGATTGGCGCCATTTGTGTGTCCCGACCGACCAACCCGACGGGCAATGTGCTCACCGACGATGAAATTACCGGACTGGCTCGGCTGGCCGAGGATCATGGCATCCCTTTCATCATCGACAATGCTTATGGAATTCCCTTTCCGGGGATGATGTACACCGAGGCGACCCCGATCTGGAATGAGCACATGGTGTTGTGCATGTCGCTTTCCAAATTTGGCTTGCCCGCCGTGCGCACCGGTATCGTTATCGCGGGAAAGGAGCTGATCCGCTTATTGGCGGGTGTGAATGCCGTCATCAATCTGGCACCTGGGAGTTTCGGCCCCATGCTGACAACGGAGATTGTCCGCTCCGGTGAAATCATCCGCCTGAGCCGAGAGGTGATCCAACCTTTTTACCGGCACAAAATGGAGCAGGCCCTTCTCTGTGTGCAGGCGAGCTTCGAGGGGTTGGTGTATAAAGTGCATGTTCCCGAAGGAGCCATGTTTCTTTGGATTTGGTTTCCGGGGCTGGCAATTTCTGGACGTCAGTTATACGAACGGTTGAAGCAGAAAGGCGTGGTCGTTGTATCTGGCGATTATTTTTTCCCCGGACTGCCTCCTGGCTGGCGTCATGCCGATGAATGTCTGCGGATCACCTATTCGCAGGAGGAAGAGGATGTGCGGCGGGGCATCCACATTATTGCCGAGGAACTCCGCGCGCTCCGTGCATGAGGGGCTTGGAGGATGGAATGCAAGATCTTCATATGCAAAATTATATAGATGAAAGCAATCCTTGGGCAACCCCAAGATGGCAAACTGGCGGGTGAAGCCATGGGATTGGAGCAGTGACTACTACAAAAGGAGAACGAAATGTTGTGGCAATACCGGACCATTCTTTTTGAATTCACAAAAGATGGCCTGCTTGGCGATAAATATGTTGATGACGAAGAAATGGAAAAGACCCTCAATCAGTTAGGGGG
>Ga0209016_1001647_pt1 | contig 17146 bp, 12 predicted proteins | sample EPASupsiteSAE305_FD_187265 | JGI IMG/M metagenome (GOLD analysis project Ga0209016, IMG submission 187265) | Bioremediated contaminated groundwater microbial communities from EPA Superfund site, New Mexico - SAE3-05 (SPAdes) (version 2) | ecosystem: Environmental > Aquatic > Deep subsurface >...
CGCTCGTAAAGGGGTAGCTGCAAATCCAGGAGTTTTTGTCCCAGCCGCTGACCGCGTTCCCAGCGGAAGACGGGAATAGGAGTAAGTATCTTTCCCGAAGGAGCATAACCGGGCAGGCGTCTGCTCTGCCCGCCTGCATGCAGAAGGATACGTTTTTCTCTGGCGAGCCATTCGGTACTTTCCGTTGTATTGTCTTCATTTTCCCTGCAAGCCTCAAGTAGCCATGTAGTTCCTCCTCCGGATCCAAGTTTGGATCCTACAGGATCGGATGTGCAAAACCATTCTTCTCTGGATGCGTTTTCCAGTTCATGAAAGCAATCAACCAAATTTGGAGGGAGCGACAGTAATTTCCGTATCATATCTTGTTCTTTGTTTTATCCAATGCACAAATGTACATTTTAATTCCGGAAAAAGGAAGAACGAACGGATTAGCTTTCTTTTATGAGTTTGTTTTTCAGAATGGTCTCCAGCGCCTGCTCCTTGAAAGTTCTGGAAACAGGTATCTTAAATTTACCAATTCCAAGCATGTTTCCTTCAATGGAGTTGATAGTTCCAATATTTACTATAAACGATTTATGAACCTGAACAAAACGATTTGAGGGAAGGTTTTGCAGGATAGTACGTAGGGTGGAATGGGTTATTACCCTGCCATCGTTTGTTTGGATTGCCACATAGTTTTCTACGCCTTCGATATACAGAATATCTTTAAAGCATAGTTTTTCCAGCTTCAAAGTGGTTTTTACAAAAAAATATTCCTGTGCTTGCGGAGCAGCAGCTGGGGTCACCTGATCGTACACTTTGTTAACAGCCTTCAGAAACCGTTCGAAAGAAATGGGTTTGAGAAGGTAATCACTCACTTCCAAGTCGTATCCCTTAATGGCATATTCGGCATAGGCACTGGTAATTATTACCTTAGGTAGGATATTCAGGCTGTTTAACAGATCAATTCCAGACATATATGGCATCTCGATATCCAGAAAAAGTAAGTCCACCGGATGGGTTTTTAGCATGCTGTTTAGTTGTATGGCATCCTCGCATACGCAAACCAGTTCAAGAAAGTCAATTTTTTCCACGTAGCTTTGCAGCCCCTTGCGGGCAATGGGTTCGTCGTCGGTTATGATACACCTTAGTTTCATGCTTATACTTTATTATTGCCGGCGTACTCATCCGGATTGTTCAACTTAATTTCAAGAATCGCAGTATACACCCCGGAAGTTTTATTCGTGCTCATCCTGTGTTTTTCAGGATACAGAAGTTCGAGTTGCCTCTGCAGATTTTCCAATCCGATTCCACCCTTATTGCCTAAAGAATTTCCATTTGCCGGAATGGCGTTATCAACTTTCAGAACCAATGCGTTTCCATTCTCCAGATATGCATTAATCCGGATCCAATAATCGCCCCCTACATATTTAAAGGCATTTTCGATAAGAGGGAATAGTAGAAGGGCATGTATTTGTTGCTTTTTAAGTTGTGGATCGAAAGAAAAATCCAGCTTTAGGGTTTCCTTCATACGCATCTTTTGCATATCTATATAGGTTTGTATGAATTTGAACTCCTGCTCCATAGTCACCATCTGATTTACATCGTACAACTGGTAGCGTAACAGATCGGAAAGTTTTTCTATTGTTCCGCGGGGAGCGACATTGTTTTCATCTATCTGAAAATAGATTGTATTTAGTGCGTTAAACAAAAAGTGTGGGCGAAACTGTGCTTTAAGGTACTTTAATTCGCTTTCCATTTGCATGCTTCGTATTTTTTCAGTTTGTAATTGTTGTTCAATGTAAGCATTAAGAATTTGTCCTCCCCTGTAAAAGGAATAGTTAATAATTAGAATCAAGTCAACGATAACGCTGGCAATTACGAAATCGTCCAATCCGGGCGGATCATTCGTAAAATAGTGAATAATAACAATGCAAGGATTAATAATGATAATTCCTAATATCATTATGATGAAATACTCCATCAACAGCTTTTTTATATTCAGCTTGTTTGTATCGCGGTTGTTCCTTCTAAGAAAATAGGCTAAAACCTCCTGAAAAATGAACGCGATGATCAAGGTTGAAACCCATTCTATAAGGTTATATATCAACGGTCTTTCCCAGAATTTGTATCCCATAGGAATATCGGTGACAAGTCGGATACCTGCTGTGATAATTACAGATAAGAGTAGGGGACCTGTCCAGTACCATACACCAAATCGTTTTATATGTTTATCATTATTTCTCATAAAGTGCTTGTCGTTCTACAAATTTATACGTTTTGAATCAAACGCTTCTCCTTTTTTCTTAAATTCTTTCGATTCATATCCTTTCTTAAACTTCCAGGAAAAAGAGATGCCCAACAGGCACCGGTCTTCCTTTTCGTATGTTCTTACAACACTTTGCTCTATCATTGTATTCATATTAACCCGATTGGTATGGAATATGTCATTCGAAAATATGGAAATGGTTGCTTTATCATTCCATATTTTTTTTTGAATTCCGGCAGATAACTGTCCAAATGAAGCAATATTCATCTGCCCCAGAGCCATTTTTCCATTATAAAAAACGGTTATTTCGGCTGCCCATCCTTTTGCAAACATAATACGGTTGCTGAGATGCATCATTAGTGTCGTTTTTCCACTTTTGCTTGCATTCAAAGGCATATTCCAGACGTATTTGTTGCGGGTAAGCCCGATGTTAAGACTGGATTGAAGGCATGTAAGTGGTGATAAATTTCCAATGCTTGCTTTTACTCCATAAGAATTATAAGTGGCCAGGTTCATTGGCATTACATATACCCGGTTATTGGTCTCACTCATTTTAAAAGATTTGGCAATGACATCTTTTGCGTGGCTATAAAATAAAGTAAGTCTATAATTGCTTTTGTAAATGTAAGAAAAATCAAAGTTGTCAGCGAACTGTGGCTGCAAAGCTGTATTTCCCTGTTCGTATGTATAGGAGTCGAAAATATAAACAAAAGGATTCATATCATGGTAATTGGGCCGGTCAATTCTTTTTCGGTAAGACAGGTTCAGTGAGTTCTGTTTGAGAAATGAATAGCTTAGTGAAATTGAAGGAAACAGATTTGTATATGACTTTGTAAACGACGAGTCCGAAACGACTTTGTTGCCTGGCAAATTCCCTTTGATATGTGTGTTCTCCAATCGAATTCCCGCTTCCAGAACTATTGAATTTATTGATATAAGGCTACTTGCATACATAGCGTAAATGTTTTCCTTATATAAAAAGCGGGTACTTAATCCGTAGTCCGGTTGCCACCCTTCAATTGTCTTATTTTTATAATCAGAAATATCGTCAATTTTAACCAATATGGATTTTAATCCTGCATCGAAAACCAATTTCTCAGATACAGGGTAAGTCAGGTCTACTCTTCCGGAATACAAAATGATAGTTCCTTTTTTTAGCCCTTTAGATTCAGATTTTGAACCGGGATTTTTCTCGTAAGCAAAGATGTCGTTGTGAAATTGATCATTGTTTACAGAATGATGCAGATAATCGAATGAAGAGCTCAGTTCTTTTCCAGCGCTGTCAATTTTATGCAGCATTCCCATGCTGGCATTGAAGTTATTCCTTCTGTTTTCGTTATTTGTCGACGAGCGAATAGAAGAATCCCTTATTCCAATATAATTAGTAAACGACGAAGTCATGGAACCATTCTCGGTCCGATTGTTTTTGTATCCGTTGGCCGATAATTCGAATGAGGTTTGTGTAGACGCAAAATACTGTATTCCTGCTTTATAGTAGTGCGATCTGTCGTTGCGCTTTCTGTAACTATCCTGGTTGTAAGTTGAATTATACACTGGATCTGTTTTGTTCAGTTTTCTGAATACCTGTAAGTCTACGTAGTTGTGACCTATGTAATGGCCATACATGCCAAACAGATTAAACTTTCCGTTTCTGTGATTAAATGACATGTTGTTATTGGTCTTTCCATATTTACCTTGCTCATAGTTTGTATTTATACCTAAGTCGAAACCGACTGTCCGGTTTCTTTTGGTACGGATATTTATGATTCCTGAATTTCCGCTTGCATCGAATTTTGAGGACGGATTTGTAATTAGCTCGATCTTTTCAATGGACGAAGAGGGGATGGTTTTTAGATAGCTTACAAGTTCTTCTCCCTCCAGATAAGAAGTCCGGTTGTCGAGCATGACTTTTGTTCCATTTTTTCCATTTAGAGATACGTTTCCTTTATTATTGATGAATACACCAGGAAGAGTTTCAAGCACATTAAATGCATTTTTACCGGTATTGATAATAGAAGCGTCCAGATTGATTACCGTTTTATCGGCTTGAATTTCAATTTGTGATCTTTTGGCAACAACCTCTACCGATCCTAGTTTCATAGCATCCGGTTTTAAATATACTGTATCCAACGGAATGGTATAGTTTCCATTAAGGTAAACGCTTTTAACCTCTTTCTGGAAGCCAAGCATAGACATCTCGATAAGGTAATTTCCGGTTGCAAGATCCTTTAGGTGAAAGTTACCCCTTTCATCTACGGCTGTACCAGCAACGAAGACAGAGTCTTTGCTGTTTAGTAAGATAATATTGGCTCCTTCGGCTGGAAGCATGTCGCATGTAAACACATTTCCCGAGATTGCAATGCTTTGTTGAGCATAGAGTGGATGGGTTACAAGGATTATAAGTAACATAATAACAAAGTTGATCCGATTCATAAGATTTGTTTTTATGCAAATCTAGATCTGAAGATTATCTCTGTCAACTTTATTTGACCAACAACATTGCTTTGTTGACAAAATACAAAATCCCGGAATAAAGAGTATTTCGGGATTTTAAATTATTATCCGAATTAGTTAATTCAAGATTTATACATCTGATTATAACCAATCGAGTACAGGCACACCACATACCACCTCTTGATAAACTAGATATATTAAGAAAAGTAGTATCAAGATTAAAACAACTATACAACAAGTTTGGATTATTCTCCATTTCTTTATGTAAGCATCATATGCTTTCTTATCTTCAAAATAAGGTATCTTTCCCATGAATAACGCTAATTATTATAAATAAAATGAATGATATGTTCGATTTAAATTTGCTTTATGTTCAGTTCTTTGTTTATTGAGCGAGGAGTTTTCTTGAGGTATCGCTTGCAATAATTTACAAAATGAGAAGAAGTCGCAAATCCAATTTCTTGAGACAGATTTTTTACATTCACATATGGTTGAGCTAATTTTTCCAGAATGAACTTGTTTTTTTGTTGAATAATCCATTGATAGGGAGTATCGTTGAAGTGCACTTTGAACTTTCGGGTTAATGTTTTTGTAGATACATTGCATCTGTATGCTAGTTCAGTAACATTACAATCGATGGTGTACTTGCTTAATACTTGAGTAATAAAGCTATTTTGGCTATTTAATACCGGAGAAAGAAAATGTGCAATCTTTTTTCTTTCGTAAGTTAAATGTAAAAGTAAAAAGAACTCTTTTTCTTTTATTTTATACAAGTGTTTACAGGATATGCCGGTGTTTAAATCATTGATGATGCTTGAAATAAATAGCTTCAAGGATTCATTCATTTCTAATGTCTCCATCTCTACGTCTTCTACAGGAATATCGTTAGTAATGTTTTCTAACGACATCTGTTCGCATATGTTTATTAGATTGTCGAATTGCATCGTAAGCAAAGATGTCTCTTTAGTTGCGACACCTTTTATGCCTTCTTTCTCTTTTATTCTTAGAAACAGATGACCTGCATCAACTATATTTGGATCCTTATCATTTAGATTAATAGTGAATTGTCCACTAAAGATAAAGAAAATTCTGTTCTTATCTGAAGTTTCAATGTCAATTTTTTCTCCTTTTGCGTAGGATGTAAATATGAATCCAGGATTACAATTTGAAGTATAGTTTTTACATCCACTGTATACATTATCAGAGGATGCATTTAATTCAGAATTATCACTATAAAATTGGCATACCAATCTATTCATAATAAATTTAATTATGGTTTAATATTTTTTGCTTACCCGAAAAGCAAAAGTGAAATGAATAAACTAGTCAAAATAAATAACTCGACGTAAAATCTAAATATATACAATACGATAAATAATGCGTTTGCTCAAATTCAACTATCTACAAAAGAACAAAAATAATATCTAAGCGCGTTATAGTTTATATTAATTAGCATATATTAAATATTTAGAACAATTAGCTGTTGGCTATCTAAGATTTTTTTGTTACGAATCTATGAAGGATTAATATGATAAAAAAATGGTGTAATGGATTTAATTTAAGGTTAATATGTCTTTTTTAGAATCAATCATAATGTGTTTTTTATCCCGGGATTAATTTTATTATCATTTTCGTTGTAGATAAATAAAAGAGTTAAATAGTGTTATTGGTTTCTGTAATTAAGGTTGGCCTTCTCAACAAAATATAGACCCCTCCGAATTACGCTTCGACAATATGGATATAGTAAAAAAACGGATTAAGAAACATCTAATCGTTCTCAGGAAAACAAGGGTTATAACAAATCGTAAGAACATGGGAGAAAAATAAACAGTTGACTAAATAATTATAAAAAATGAATTTTTTGTATTCAAAAAGAGGCTGTATTTTTAGTTTTCTTACAAAAAGTGAAGGGTTCTTAGGGAAAAATGAAGGCTATTTAGAGCTAGCCTTCATTGTCAATTGTTTAATTTACTGTTTGTTGATAACAAAAGTGAAGAAGTGAAGGCTTTTTTAGATATAAACTTTTCCGGGAAGAAAAAAGGTCCGGAAAGGACAAATTTTCCTCAGGACCTTGAATCGCCAAAGTATATACTTTAGTAACTCAAAGTCCTAATTTTTGGAAGAATAAAATAGTGTTAATTTTTGTGTAGGAGCAGGCTTTTTTAACTCAACTTGCTGCCGGTATTGATACTTTGGAATTGTTGTTGAAATAGTCAAAATGAAAATCTATTGTTAAAATAGTATTAATATTTTTTAATTGAACGGATTTCGTTTGAAGGTAAGATAAAAAACATTAACTTTGCTGTCTTTTTTAAAGAGGGTGGTTTAGAAAACATTTGAATTTGCTGAAAATAGGTAAGAATGATTTACATATTAATTGCAATCGTTTTAATATTAACTGAGCAGTTTTATATCCGATTGGTGGATAAAACGTCTTTGTTCTCTGCTCTGCAGGATCGAAGAAAAGATGAACGCCCTATATGGAGCGGCGCGGGATTGCTTTTTTACGTGGGAATGTTGATTTTTAGTGTTATACATAATTTCATGTATCCCTGGTTTTTTATTTCAATTTCTTTGCTGGCCGTAGTTGGGTTCTGGAACGCTATTAAACCAGTTCCAAGTTTTATTCAGCATCTTGCTTTATGGGGTTCTCTTTTAGCTATGTATCTAGACTTGAACTTCTATGAGACTCATTCGTGGATTCTGATCTTAATTTTATTAATGAGTTCCCTTCTAATTATGTATGCTTTCAGGGCAATGGATGGGGTAAACAGAATTAGCGGAGGATCCAGTTTTGTTGTCTTATTGGTTCTTGGATTTATTAATGCACGCATGGTCCCTTTTATGGATGCTATGTACCTGTGGATTGCCGTTTTAACTTCCGTTATTCTTTGTTTTGTAAACTTAAAATTCAGAATGCGGGCTTTTGGCGGAGAGGCTGGTGCGGGTATGCTTGCCATTATCGTTTTGTTTGCTTTGGGTAAATTGATAACAGTTTCCCATGATATGAGCTATCTGATTCTTTTGGTAGTTTATTTTGTTGACACACTGCTTACTCTTTTTTATAGAATTGCCAGACACGAGAATATTATTGAAATAGAGGGGAAGCATATTTATCAACTGTTGGTTATCAAGATGAATTTTTCTCCTGTAGCTGTATCGTCGATGTTTGCATCTGTTCAGTCGCTGATCGTAGCTGGGTATTTAATTTTATTTCCTTATAGGTGGATTTATTTTGTTGCGGTTATCCTGTTACTTTGTTTCTTTTATGTGCTTCTTGAACGTCATATAAATAACTTCAAAGAGTAAACATTTTCCATAGTTGATTGTTTTAGATGTATTGAACAATACATTAAATCATTATGGCAAATAATTTTAAAGATGCGCTTAAGCATAGAAGAACCTATTATGCATTGAGTAATAAATCTCTGGTATCAGATCAGACCATTGAAGATCTTATTGCACATGTGATTTTGCATACACCTTCTTCATTTAATTCACAATCATCCCGTGTAGTTCTCTTATTGGGAGAAAATCATAAAAAACTCTGGAAAATCACTAAGGATGCGCTTCGTAAGATTGTTCCAGAAAATTCTTTTGGTGCAACAGAATCTAAAATTGATGGCGCATTTTCCTCAGGATATGGAACTGTACTGTTTTTTGAAGACCAGGCTGTAGTAAAAGGATTGCAAGATGCTTTTCCTTCTTATGCTGACAATTTTCCTGTTTGGTCTCAGCATACTTCAGGAATGCACCAGTTGGGAGTTTGGACGCTGTTGGAAGAAGAAGGTTTTGGAGCTTCTTTACAACATTACAATCCGCTGATAGACGAAGCCGTTCAGGCACAGTGGAGTTTGCCTGCTTCTTGGAAATTGATAGCTGAAATGCCTTTTGGTATTCCGGTGCAAGGACCAGGCGAGAAGGAATTCAAACCTTTGGATGAGCGTTTTAAAATATTTAAATAATAACTAAATAATATCTATAATGGATTCTGCCTGTTTCCTTGGCGAAAATGCCATGGAGCGGGCATATCCCATTCTTACCAGAATAACGGGATACATTCCCTCTATCTCAAGTTTATCTTTTACAGTTTCTGCCAAAGCTTCAACTTCGCAGGGTTGATTTAAAAAGCCGCAGGCTATTTTTATTTTGCATGCCTTGAGTAAGAATCTCTCAAGCGATCTGCCTAGTTTAATCCATTCTTCGGCTGTATTGTTCTCGCAAGTAAATAAAACCAAATGCGAGGATGAAGATATTCGTTTCTTGTCAGCTTTATTTTGTTTAGATACTTTAAGCTGTGATTTGATAACGGCTTTACGGAGAAACGAAGGGATGCCTGAAGCACCAATAGTTTTGTATGATAATCCACATTTGTGATTATTTACCTGTTTTTTTGTAAAACATATCCAGTTTAGAAGTTCTTCCTTATATAGGGGATTAGACAATTGAACTTCATTTGCCTGTAAAATGAAATCACTCAGTATACCGAATTCTTTTTCATCGTATCTGTAGATATGGCTTTTTATACCGTTTTCCAGTTTAATATTGGATAGTCTGATTATATCTTTCTGCGGAATCACCCGATCAAAATAAACAGAACGATTTGTCTGTCTTTTGGCTATTTGAGAAAAAAGGGAGCTTGGATTGGCGGTTCCTTTTTTTATTTCAATGCATGCAAAAGTATAATCGTCTGGGTGCTTACGAATTATAACCTGTTCGCCAAATCCTTTTTCGTTGGCAGCCAGACAAATATTCTCGATGGCACAGCCCACGCTTACATATAACTCCCTATTGTTTTGATCGGCTACAGGAAGTGAAAAACTAAAATCAGGATGTACTTCAAACGTATTATTATCAATCCTGATTTTCCAGGGCTGGGTATTATGACCTGATGGAGCTTTGATTCCATATGAGGCCATCAAAAAGAGGTCAGAAACGCTGTTTTTCATGAGATGGAATATTTAATACATATACTTAGTTAAAATAGCTAGTGGAATTACCTGACAAATAACTTTTCAATTTGAATAAACTATTTATCGTTCCAGTTTTATCAAAAAAACTAGTAGTTAAACAAAGTAACGAATAATAATTAATGTTGGTATTTATTGTTTAGTTAAAATATATCAATGTATTCTGAATTAATCATATTTTTTTAACTCTGTTTATATTGAAGTGGAGACATTCCACAATACCGCTTGAAGTATTTTCCAAAAAAAGACTGATTGGGAAAGTTTAGCAGGTCGGATATCTGCTGGATACTCATGTCTGTACTTTTCAGCAGGGTTTTACTTTCGAATATCACACATTGTGTTATCCATTCTACCGGATTCTTGTCGCTTACCTCCTTAACAAGAGAGGAAAGATACTTAGACGATATACATAGTTTGTCTGCGTAGAATGAAACGCTTCGTTCCTCTTTATAATGAGTTGTTAATTCATGCATGAACTGATTAAAAATTGTTTCCTTCCGACTTGAAAGTTTCTTCCCTTTCTCCCTGTTTTTATAATAGATGTACCCAATTTCCAGAAATAGGGCCTCAAGTATATTCTGAATGATCTTAAATTTATCAGGGTGATTTGTCAGGTTTATTTTTTTCTTTAGCATCGCAAAGTATTCAATGAGCGCTATCCCTTCATTTTCATTTAATTGACAAACAGGATTGTCCTTTACTGAAACAAACAGAGGTATTAGGCGTTTAATGTCCATCCTTAACTGATTTAGGTAGGTAATAGAAAAAACAAACAGAAGTCCTTTAAAATCTTCGCTAATTTGGTCTGCTAAGACAATCTGCTCGGGGAAAATGATCAAACAGTCGTTTTTGTTAACCTTATATGCTTCATACCCAATATGGATTGAAACACTACCCTGCATGCAAAAAGCAAACATAACGCCTTCAATTCTGGTTGGAAACAAATCAAAAGGTGTTTGTGCCGGGAATTTATCAGAGATGATTATATCATCGTAAATGAAGTCCGATTCGAGTAACTGTTTTATTTCATCAAAAGAAATTCCCTTTGGAGCCGTCAGTTTCATGTTTTGTGAGCTTTTGATAATTAGTGAATGCAAATGTACAATGAAAAATTGCCTCTGTTCTGTTTTTGACTAACATAATATTGTAAAAGTATATGATTTAGGCTGTTTGCGTATGGTTTGTGGAATAATTGACCAATTTGCAGGATAAAATAACCTTTGGTTGCCTATTCTTTATTCTCAATTTTGCATCATGAAATTTATGATGTTTGAAATTGGTAAACAAGAATAAAATGAAACTATTTTTTAAATGTGGGGGAAGTCTCTTCCTTTCTATATTGTTAGTTGGTTGCAATGGAACTAAAGAGGAACCTTCTTCCGATAGTGCAGTTCCTGTAAAAGTGATGGAGATTGAATCAGCGGAAGCATTATCACATCATGATTTTATTGGTACTGTTGAGGAGTCCTTTGCTTCATCACTTAGCTTTAGTATTAGTGGTAATGTAGAACAAGTGTTTGTTTCTGAAGGGGATCCGGTTAAGAAGGGGCAGATACTGGCAAAGCTAGATGAAAAAGTTATGCAAAATACATATAATGCGGCTAAAGCTTCCAGTGTTCAGGCACAGGATGCTTTTAACCGTTTGACATCTTTGCATGAGAAAGGAAGTCTGCCGGAAATAAAATACGTGGAAGTCCAAACTCAGTTAGAGCAAGCTAAGTCCATGGAGCAGATTGCCGGGAAGAATCTGAAAGACTGCATCCTGTATGCACCCTTTAGTGGAGTTATAGCACAACGATCGGCCGACATAGGAATTAATGTGTTGCCAGGTGTACAGGTTTTCAAGCTTTCAAAAATTGAAGCAGTAGATATAAAGATATCTGTTCCGGAGAATGAAATCTCAAGCATAATGATTGGTCAACCAGTCCGTATTCGCGTATCTGCGATTGAAAACCAAGAGTTTGCCGGAAAGATTACAGAAAAAGGAATCCAAGCCAATCCATTATCTCATGCGTACGATGTGAAAATAAACTTACCCAATCTTCAATCAAAACTTATGCCCGGAATGGTGTGTAATGTTATGTTGACTCCAGTTAATAAACTGAATGGTATTCTCGTTCCAAACAGTGCAATTCAGATTGAACATACAGGGAGAAGGTTTGTCTGGGTTGCCAGTAAAGGAATGGCTGCTCGTTGTTATGTTGAAACCGGGGAGATGACAAACGATGGGGTCGTTGTGTCGGGGCAATTTGCAGAGGATGGCAAAATAATAGTTGAAGGGATGCAAAAGATTAGTGAGGGAATGAAAATTGAGATAAAATGAGCAGAAAAAGAATAAGTGTTATCGAACTGGCAATGAGGCATCGACAGATTGTAATTATGTTTGTGGCCATGTTGGTATTATTTGGAGTTTTTGCCCTTGATAAAATGTCCAAGCAAGAATTTCCATCGTTCACTATAAGACAAGGTCTGGTTATTGGGGTTTATCCGGGAGCTACAGCTTCCGAAATTGAGGAACAACTGGCAAAACCACTGGAGGAATACATATTTAGTTTCAAAGAGATAAAAAAGAAGAAAACCTTTACTGAGAGTAAGGACGGGATGGTAATTGTTCATGTGGAATTGAATGATAACATTAAAAACAAGGACGAGTTCTGGTCAAAGTTTAAGCATGGTCTTACTGCATTTAAATCTGAATTGCCATCGGGAGTGGTTGCTTTAGTAGCCAACGATGATTTTGGAGATACTTCAGCATTGTTGATTACGCTTGAGTCGGAAGATAAAACATACCGCGAGTTGGAAGATTACCTTGAGGAGCTTGAAAACAGGCTTCGAAGGGTGGAGTCGGTTTCTAATTTAAGGCGCTATGGTTTGCAGAAAGAACAGATTAGCATTTATCTTGAAAAAGAAAAACTGGCCACCTATGGAATTAGTCTGCCATCATTGTACGCAACTCTTTTTACACAAGGGTTTACCACAATGAGTGGTGCTGTTGAGAATGATTCTTATCGTTCTCCCATTCATATTTCAGATACTTACCAGAATGAGAAAGAAATTGGAGAACAGATAGTCTATTCTGATCCTATCGGGCATGTTATACGGCTGAAAGACATTGCGCGTATTGTTAGGGAATACCCTGAACCGGACAGCTATATTAAGAGTAACGGCAAAAAATGTATTTTGCTTTCCATGGAAATGCAGAAGGGGAACAATATTGTTCAATATGGAAGAGATGTGGAAAAAGTACTTGAGGAATTTCAGAAGGAACTCCCCCGGAGTGTAACTGTATACAGAATTGCAGATCAACCTAAAGTAGTTGATGATTCGGTTGTTACTTTTTTGAAAGAGCTCCTGATGGCAATCATTACAGTGATTCTTGTGGTTGTAGCTTTACTTCCGTTACGTGTTGCACTTGTAGCTTCGTCGACCATTCCCATCACTATTTTTATTTCTCTCGGAATTTTGTTCGCTGCAGGGATAGAACTCAATACGGTAACATTAGCGGCTTTGATAGTGGTGCTTGGAATGATTGTGGACAATTCGATTGTAATCGTTGACAGCTATCTTGAGAAGCTGGATCAGGGAATGTCGCGCTGGCATGCATCAGCGGCGAGTGCTAAGGAATTTTTTAAATCAATACTTTCGGCAACGTTAGCGATAAGTGTTACTTTTTTCCCTTTCCTTATTACGATGAAGGGGATGCTCAATGATTTTTTGCAGGCTTTTCCGTGGACAATAACTATTACACTTGGTGTTTCTTTGCTTGTCGCAGTTATGCTCGTTCCGTTTATGCAATACTATTTCATAAAAAAAGGTTTGCATATTAAGAGGACAAAGGAGGGCAAGGAAAAGAAAAATCTGCTGAAGCTTATGCAGAAAGGTTACGAAGTGATTCTGGAGAAAACATTTATTTATCCTAAAACGACCATTGCATTAGGAGTCGTATCTGTTTTTATCGGAATTTTTATTTTTTCCCTATTACCTCAGCGCTTAATGCCTGTTGCTGAACGTGACCAGTTTGCTGTTGAGATTTATTTGCCGAAAGGTAATTCTATAAAGAATACTGCAATTGTGGCTGATAGTCTGGAAGCAATTTTACGTAAAGATAACAGAGTTAAATCTGTAACTTCATTTGTGGGGAGTAGTTCGCCCCGCTTCCATACGGCCTATGCTCCGCAAATGCCAGGAGAAAATTATGCTCAGTTTATTGTAAACACAATTTCGAGTAAAGCAACTGTCGGAATGTTGGAAGATTATTCTGACAAATACATAAGCTATTTTCCAAATGCGACTATACGATTTAAGCAGCTGGATTATTCCGAATCAAAAGCTCCGGTCGAAATTCGCCTGAGCGGAAATGATCTTGGTAAACTAAAGCAGTCTGCCGACACAATCATGCGTGTATTGCGTAGCATGGATAAACTTAAATTTGTCCGGACTAATTTTGAAGATCAGTTTCCGGGAACCTATGTGAAAATGAATAACGATGAAGCAAACCGTCTTGGAATTAGTAAGTCTTTGGTTTCTGTAAACCTGGCAGCTGCTTATGGAGATGGATTGCCATTAACCACCTTTTGGGACAAGGATTATCCTATGCAGGTGATCTTGAAACAGGAACGCTACGGTAAGGATGAGCAAATTAAGGATATTGAAAACGAATATATATCGTCTATCATTCCCGGAATTTCTGTTCCTCTGCGTCAGATAGCAACAATTGAACCGGATTGGACAGATGGTCAAATTGTTCGTCGTAATGGAATCAGGTCACTATCTGTTTATTCGGATGTAAAAAGAGGGGTGAATGTTACATCAATAACTACTGTAGTTCAGAAGAAAATGGAACAGATTAATCTCCCAGCAGGTGTAACCCTCAGCTATGGAGGCGATCTGGAATCGGATGCTGAACAATTACCTCAGATAACCGGCGGGCTTGCGATTGCCGTGTTTATTATCTTCCTTATTTTGGTATTTCACTATAAAAAGATAAATCTATCATTGCTAACAATGGCATCCATTCTTCTTTGTACGCTTGGTGCTTCATTAGGAATAGCGATTATGGGTCTCGATTTTAGTGTAACTGCTATACTTGGAATTGTAAGTCTGATGGGTATTGTTGTACGAAATGGAATCATTATGTTCGACTATGCAGAAGAGTTACGTATTAAACAAGGTCATACTGCATTTGATGCTGCGTTTCTTTCAGGGAAACGAAGGATGCGTCCAATATTTCTTACATCTGCTGCGGCTTCCATGGGGGTAGTTCCCATGATAATTTCAAAAAGTCCGCTGTGGGAACCCATGGGATCTGTGATATTTTTCGGAACATTGATAACCATGGTATTTATAGTAACTGTTTTGCCTGTATCTTATTGGATGATATTTAAGAAATGCGATAGAGTTAAGTCAACTAATTTTGAATAATTATGGGAAATAAAAAAATATATTTCTGTTGTTTTTATCTTTCAATAACAGTGTTCGGAGGAGCACAGACTAGGTATACTCTTGAGCAATGTAAAGAGTTTACGCGAAATAACAATAATGAAATTGTAAATAGTCGGTTGCAAATTAAGGAAGCTGAGCAAACGAAGAAAGAGGCATTTACTAAATACTTTCCGTCTGTAAGTGCAACAGGTTCAGCAATGAATGCAAGTACAGGAACAATGAAGATGGATATGATGGGAAATACGCTGTCTTTGATGAAAAACGGTGTGCTGGGTGGAGTTACTGCCACTCAGCCTGTTTTTGCAGGCGGTAATATATTGAATGGAAACAAACTGGCAAAGGTTGGACTGGAAGCCAGCAAATACCAGGCTAAGTTATCTGAAGAAGAATCCTTGCTTCTAACGGAGCAATATTACTGGCAGATTGTTTCTCTTCAAGAAAAAATCAAAACCATAGGTTATATGGAAACCTTGCTTCAAAGTATAAGAAAAGATGTGGATGCCTCGTATCAGGCAGGTATAACAACTTTAAATGACGTATTGAAAGTAAAGCTTAAACAGAATGAGCTTGCAAGCAAGCGTCTGCAGGTTGAAAGCGGACTAGATATAAGTGTAAAGACTCTTTGTCAGCATATAGGTCTTGATTCGGACGGTTTTGCTATTCAAATAGATTCGATTGGAATTGAAACTCCTGAAAAGATTCATGTTAATCATGCAGCCGTTCTTAGTGAACGAACAGAGTCGAAGTTACTTGATAAAAATGTTGAAGCAAGTGTACTTCAATTACGTATAAAAAAAGGTGAATATATGCCAAGAGTGGTAGTTGGGGCAGGCTATATGTATCATAATCTTACAGATGTGAATACTGACTTTGGGGTTGTTTTTGCTACAGTGTCTATTCCAATATCGGACTGGTGGGGAGGTTCTCATGCTATACGCAAACAGAAAATAAACAAGCAGATAGCAATTAACAACCAACAAAACTCAAGCGAACAACTTTTATTGCAGATGCAAAAAACATGGAATGATCTGGAAGAATCTTATAAACAGGTTTTATTGGCAAATGAGTCTGTGTCGGAGGCTACCGAGAATTTACGCCTTAATCAGGATTATTTCAAGGCAGGCACTGTAAGCCTTACTGATTTGTTGGATGCGGAATCACTTCTGCAGCAAAGTTGTGATCAGTATACAGAATCAAATTCTGATTATCAAATCAAACGGAGTAAGTATTTACAGGTGACTGGACGATATTGAATAAAATAGTTGTTTTTTAGTGAGATTGGTAAATCAAAATGAGTTAAAGATTGTTGTATGTATAATGGAATATTCTATTTTGACCATTATTGAAGTAAAATGAGCCGTAGATGATATTGCTTGTTTTTGTACCTTTGCAGGGTAAAATAGTATAATTTCTCCCCGGCCAGCCCCGATTACCAGTTAACGCCGTGTAACCTCTCCCGACCGGTAGATGTAATAATTAATGTATAGAATATGGAAGAAATAACAGGTTATATCTCGCAAGTTATTGGACCAGTTGTGGATGTTCATTTTGAAAGGGATGGAGACAAGAAACTTAGTCTCCCTCGTATTCATGATGCGATGGAAATAGAACGACCGGATGGTAAAATTCTCATAGTTGAGGTTCAGCAGCATATTGGAGAAAACACAGTACGTACTGTGGCAATGGATAGTACCGATGGCTTGAGCCGTGGCTTGAAAGCTATTTCTTATTATTCTCCTATTACAATGCCAGTTGGTGCACAAGTGAAAGGTCGCCTTATGAATGTTGTTGGAGACCCAATTGATGGAATGGTTTCCCTTACAAAGCAAGGAGCTACACCTATTCACCGTCAGCCTCCCAAGTTTGAGGATCTTACTGCAACCCAGGAAGTGTTGTTTACGGGTATAAAAGTAATCGATCTGTTGGAACCTTATGTAAAAGGTGGTAAGATTGGCCTTTTTGGTGGCGCCGGTGTTGGCAAAACCGTTCTGATTATGGAGCTTATTAATAATGTAGCAAAAAAACATAATGG
>Ga0209016_1001650_pt1 | contig 17113 bp, 13 predicted proteins | sample EPASupsiteSAE305_FD_187265 | JGI IMG/M metagenome (GOLD analysis project Ga0209016, IMG submission 187265) | Bioremediated contaminated groundwater microbial communities from EPA Superfund site, New Mexico - SAE3-05 (SPAdes) (version 2) | ecosystem: Environmental > Aquatic > Deep subsurface >...
ACCGGAGAATACCCTTTCATCGAGCAGTGGCTGCCCGAAAAGTTCATTGAGCCCTTGATCCAAAGTCCAAAGGGATCCCAGCAGATTGCCGCTGTCGACGGTGGAGACATAGCGCGGTTCAAGAGGAGTCCGGGTTCGCACATCGTACCAGTTAAACAAGTGACCTTTGAAACGTTCCAGAGAGCCGAGTGTCTCCACAGTGCCCGTCAGTCGCTGGACGACCTGGTCAACCGTCAGATATCCGAAATCGTGCGCCGACAGTGCGCTCAACATCCAGAGGCCAATGTTTGTGGGGCTCGTCCGCAACGCGAGTTCGTTCCGCGGCGAAACCTGATAGTTGTCCGGAGGCAGCCAGGACGTGCCGGCGTCGACAAAATCATCAAAGTAGCGCCAGGTGCGGCGTGAAATCTCCCGGAGGAATTTCGTGTCGGCCTGGGACAGCGCCGATTGACGCTTGCGCGCACGGGGACTCAGATTCAAAAGCCAGACCACGAGCGGCGAAAGCAACCATGCAGCCAACCAGGGGCCGGCACAGGTGAGGCTCGCCGGCAACCAGAGCGACAGCGCAAATGCGACAAGTACACTTCCTGCGCTGATTGGAACCATTCTCAGCGCGGGAATCTGTGACCTCTCGGGGACAACCCCAGGCATCGCCTGAGCCGAATTCCACTGAAGCATGCCCCGGTGGGAAATATGGCGGCGATATTCGGTACGCATCATGGCACCCATGCCGAGGGCGGCCTGATGCGGAAGCAGCGCGGCATCAGCCAGCGCGCGCAAAATATCGTGTGCAACAAGCGGCAGCGAGAGCCCCTTGGCGCCCCGCCAGGTAGTCAACATCGTGAAACACATCGCAAGGGAATGGGAAAAAAGCTGCGCGGCGACTACCAGGCTTGCCATCCAGCCCGCCTGAGGGAAGACGGCCCAAGACGCCAGAAGCAAAACTATGTTGGCAGCGGGCAAAAGACTGCGGCGCAAATTGTCGAAAAGTTTCCAGCGGTCAAACCGAGAAAGGGGATTCCGCTCAAGCCCCTTTCCCTGTACCGGGACTCGCGGCGAAATCCACTGCGCTATCTGCCAGTCGCCACGGATCCAACGGTGTTGGCGTTCGGAGGCCGCCCGGTAATTCGGGGGAAATTCGTCGTAGAGCTCGATATCGCTGGCGAGTCCTACGCGGACGTAGGCGCCTTCAATCAGGTCGTGGCTCAACAGGCGCTCTTCGGGGAATCGCCCGCATAGCACGCGGTTGAAGGCGCGTACATCGTAAATCCCCTTGCCGTAGTAAGAACCTTCGCCCGTGAGATCCTGGTAAAGGTCGGAAACCGCCTTGGTGTAGGGATCGATCCCCACCGCATCGGCAAAAAGCCGGCCGAAAAGAGAGGCACTCGTGCTCGGCAGGGAAGGGCTCACCCGCGGTTGGATGATCGTGTAGCTTCCCGCCAGCACCTTGCCCGCCTCATCGAAACGCGGCTGATTGAGCGGATGCGCAAGGGTTTCGATCATACGGCGGGCAGTACCTGGAGGGAGTTGAGTGTCGCTGTCCAGCGTGATGACGAACCTGACAGCGGCCAGAGCTCCCCTGTCGCCGACATAGACGAGCTCCGGAGATCCTTCGGGCCGTGTTCCCGCGAGCAACCCATTCAGCTCTTCGAGCTTGCCCCGCTTGCGCTCCCATCCGATGAACTTCCGCTCCGATTCACACCATCTGCGTTCGCGGTGAAACAGGAAGAAGTGCCCGGCGCCATAACGACGGTTCAGCGATTCGATACTTTCGACTGCCACACGCAGAAGCTCCGCGTCATCCTCCCGATGCTCCTCGTCCGCATCCCTGTAATCCGTAAAGAGGCTGAAGAGCAGATTGTTTTCCCTGTTGGCCAGATAGCGGACTTCCAGCTTCTCCACATCGGACCGGATCGACTGCGCGTCGCCCAAAAGAACAGGCACGACGACCAGCGTCCGGAACTGGTCGGGTACTCCGGAAACCTCGAAATCCATTTTTGGCAGGACGCGGGGAGGCAGAATACGCGCCACAGGGTAATTCAGCAGCTCAAGTGCAAGCTGGCTGACGGGGAGCGCCAAAAGAAGAGCCAGAAGCACGTGGATACCGAACGCGAGCCCAGCAGGGACGGAAAATGCGAGCAGGATAGTCGGGCCGATAGTGAGGATGCCCAAGCCGAAGAAAAATACTGTGGAAGAGTTTCGGTATACCCAGTGGAGAAGCCGGTAGCGCCGGCTCTCGCTGCAGTGCAGCCGCCGCACAAGTTCCTGTCTGCCCTCGCCGATCAAGTAGGTTCCCACATGCGTTCGGCGCTCATCCGTGCAGGGGGCTCCGTTCATCGCCTCTTTTGCCAGAGCGAGGGCTTGTCGGGCTACCAGGTCTTCCGCTTGGCCGGACCTGCGGGACAGCTCCTCGACGACCCGTCGATACCGGTCACGTGTGTCGAAATCCATCCCGGGATAGATGCCGCAGGGCTCGTCGCGAAGCAAATGTTCCACACGGCTCAAACTTTCGAAAATTTCTCTCCAGTCGAGCAGAGCCAGCTGCCGGAGGCTCGTGAACGCGTTGCCTACGGAAATCTGATCTTTCGCCTGTCTGTTTTGCTCGCGCAGGCTGATCCCGCTCAGGGGCTGGTGATAGGTGCGTTCCAGCCATCCCTGGACAAACACAAGAACAGCTTCCTCATCATAAAGGTGGTCGATGAGTTGAATCGCAAAATAAGGGCTCGGATTGGGAAACCTGAGTGCGAGTTTTGCGAGAATCGAAAAGAGTTGATCGGGGCCCTGCCTGTTGGCCTTGATCAATCGGTGCGCCCAGAAATCGGCACTTTCCCGCTCGCGCAACTCGATGGAGACCTTGAGGGCGAAATCGCTGACGCTCTCGATAAGTGCGATGCGCAGCATCTGAGGAATGGCCCAGAGTTCGCCGATCGCGAGCGGACATGAGGACTGATATGCATCGATAAAAGCGAGGATATTTTCCCTGTCCAGCCGCAGCTCCATGTTCGCGATCAACTCGCACGCAAGATCGTAGATGCGCGGCAACCCCTTAGATTTACCCACAGCAAGCGTAGGAAGCCGCCGGTAGAACGCAGTAGGCAGGTTTATCCGGATGTCGCGAGTGTTACTCTCGATGACGTACTCATTGTCGAGGATCCATTCCGCAGTGGCCGACGTTCCCTGCTCCAGGCGGCCGGCCATCGATAATTCTGCGCAAGTGCCTCGTATCAGATGGTAGGCGCCGCCCAGGCGCGCGAGCAACTCACGACTCCGTCGAGGTCTGCGCTCGATATGGTGTTCAATACCCAGACGCTCGGCGTGGTCGAGGATTTGGGCAGAGGAAAGAGGGACTCCAGGTCTCCGCAGTTCCTTCTCAGGGGCTTTCGAAACTTTGTCGTGCAGTATAAATACCGCCGGGGGAATGTCACTGTCTTCTCGTAACAACGTAACTGCAACATGCAGCGTATCGATGGACGCACGGACGATGAGGACCGTTTCGCCGGGCAGCAGCGCGCGCGCATCCTCTTTTGGAACTTTGTTCTCCGCCCCGTACTTCTGCCGTCGACCCCGGAAAGGCGTTCCCGGCGGACGCATATTTTCGTCCGTGGCATTGGAGAGTAATGTAATACGACGGAAATGTTTTCTTTTCAGCTTCTTACGGGCACTTTCCGCATCCTCCCGTTTCTCGAAGTAACTGAGGAGAACGCCCGATCCCCGCTTAGACCTCTTCATGGCCGGCTGACCCCGGAGGGGTTAGATGTGGAAGGCGAAGGTCGACAGGTGCTGGGAATCGTCTAAAACTCCTCTTGAACGAGTGAATGATTTCGTAGATGAATGACACAGTAAATTTAAGTACGACGTTATTATACACAAATTTACGCCACTTGCCTACGGCAGGGCCCGAAAGCGGCCACAATGCTCGCGAAATTGCCATCCAACACGATCATGCTGGCGGCCTTCTTGAAGCGTTGCCCAAGTAAAGGCGGCCCTTTGGTTCTCCAGCAAACCCGTCACGCCCGAGGTATCGTGAGCCTCGATCACGCGAGCGTCGATGGGGATACGGTCGCCTTCCTCCAGAAAAATGATATCCCCGTCGACGAGATCGGCGGCAAGTATGTGGGCCTTTTCGCCATTGTGCAGAACGAGACTGTCCTTCGGTATGAGCTTCTGCAGGGCCTTAGTCTGGTTTTTTTCGCCACGACCATCGAGAAACGGTGGCTAAAGCGCTCTATCGTGTTCTTAAGAGCTTTCTTATCATGTTTACCGTCAATGCGCGCCTGACCACTTCGTCCCGCGAAGATCTTTCCATGAACCCCCGTCCGCATAGCGTTCGGGGTGCAATACTTTGGGCCGCGGATCCTCTGCCGTGTCGAGCTGGAGAACCATCCACTTTGGATAGGGCACACCGGGATCGGATACCTTGTCGAGCAGCTGTATGTCCTCGTCCGACAAAGCGAGATCCACCGCCTTTATATCGTCTGCAAGATTCTCCGCTTTTCGCGCGGCGATTATCACGCTCGAGACCGCAGGCTTGGACAGGACCCACGCCAGCGCCACTTGTGCAGGATTTGCCCCATGGCGGCCGGCCACCTCTTTCAGCGCATCCACCACGCGGTAGCCGAGCTCCTTGTCGAAGGGGACGAATTGGCCTGCCTCCGCAAAACGCGTACCTTGCGGTGCCGGAGCCGTCCGCCCGTATTTTCCTGCCAGGAAACCACCGGCGAGGGGGCTCCACACCAAAATACCGAGATTTGCGTATTCGGCGAAGGACTGGAACTCATACTCGAGGCCCCGGTTTACAAGGCTGTAATGCATCTGGGCCGTGGCGTATTTCTCCAGCCCCATCCTCTCCTGGATGGAGAGGGCCATCGCAGCCTGCCACGAGAGATAATTGCTGAGGCCGATATAACGCACCTTCCCCTGCCGAACCAGATCGTCCAAAGCGCGAAGCGTTTCCTCCAGCGGTGTATTGCTGTCCCATCCATGTATCTGGTACAGATCGATGTGATCAGTCTGCAGACGCTTGAGGCTCCCTTCCACTTCGCGCATAATGTTAAGCTTGGTTGCGCCGCTCCTGTTGAAATTATTGTCGCTCATGGGAAGCCTTGCCTTGGTCGCCAGGACGATCTCATCCCGAATGCCTTTCAGGGCATTGCCCAAGAGCGTTTCACTCTCGCCGCGACTGTAGACGTCGGCTGTGTCAATGAGATTGATCCCGCTATCAAGAGCCAGCTTCACCATCTTCGTGGTGGCTTCCTGTCCCAGGTTCCCCATATTCATCGTCCCGCCGAACTGCATCGTGCCAAGAGCGACTTCGCTCACAATGACACCCGTGTTGCCGAGTTTACGGTATTTCATTTTAGTCCCTCCCTTGTGGAACAAGCTGATCGCTCCACCTGTCGAAGCCGGCAATCTCGTCGACTGGCTTCCTGAGACGCGCAGACGTCTCGCTCGCAAGGTGCTTCTCACTCAGGCCCGAAGGATCGCCGGGGAAACCCAGTATTATCAGCGTCTCAAGGATGGCGGTTTCTGGTATGTCAAGGACACGCTTGGCGGAAGCCGCGTCAAAGCCCGCGATTGGGTGCGCGATGAGGCCTTCTTCGACAGCCTGGAGCTGATAGGCCATGGCTGCCATGCCAAGGTCAAAGAGGGCATAGTCTCGACCATCGTCGAGACGCCCATCCCAGTCGAGACTCGTCACGAATGCCGCGATAGCGGGCGACTTTTTCGCCCAGTAGTTGCCCGGCGTCAGCGTCGCCTTTAAGGCCGTGAGCTGCGACGGAGCGGTGACCGTCACGATGCGCCACGGCTGCTTGTTACCCCAGGAGGGAGTAAGCCTGGCAGCTTCGGCGAGCCTCAGAAGAATTTCATTCTGTATGGGCTTTTCATCCAGCGCTCTGAAGGACCTGCGCATTTCTATCGATTTTAAGAGCGGCATAACCGACTCTCCTTTGTATATAAGATGCAACATCGCCCGTACCCTGTCAACTCTCGGGAGCTCTATCAATGATCCTGGCTCTGTGATAGAATGATTTTAACTTAAGCGTGGACCCCCAAAAAGGATCCATTATTTGGTCAAATCTGCGCTAATCGTAGATATATGTGTTAAAACACTCGTCGCAAGGCCTCGAGTGAAGGAAAATGAAGATGGGTAAGAAACTTTATGTAGGGAACCTCAGCTACAACACCAATGAGGACAGCCTCCGCAACCTTTTTCAGACCTACGGTACGGTAGAGTCTGTGAAAGTCATCACTGATCGCGACACAGGGAGCTCCAAGGGCTTCGGTTTCGTGGAAATGGGAACCGACGCCGAAGCCAGCGCCGCCATTGCCGGAGCCAATGGTTTTGACCTCGACGGACGCCAGATCAAAGTAAATGAAGCCATGGACAAGCCTCGCCGCGACAACAGGCGCTACTAGGCCCTAAAGGCTGCATAGCAAACGAAGACCGCTTCCCTGCAAACAGGAGGCGGTCTTTTTATCCCCACAACGGATCGGAAGCGGATGGCCCAGCGAAGATGGGCCGATTTTGAACGGGGGGTTGCCGTACCGTCGGCAGTATCTTCCTGAGTACCTCTTGGGCATGGCCACCGTATCCCCGCGGCCAATCAGGTGTTCGACATCCTCTTCTGTACTTCTCCGGATTCAGTTTTTCATTCTTTATGTCCATTAAAAATGACGAAATCCTTCCTTCCCGCTCCGGTTATTCCCCGAAACAATTTACCACATTGTTTTTCAGTTCTTGACAATACGAAATTTTGTGTTACCATAATTAAACCGGTTAAGCATCGTATCTTAGCCGAACGAGAAAAGGAGGAAATACAGTATGAAACGAATTGCGTTGGCTTTCATGGTTTTGCTGACAGCCACAGCGGCATTTGGCGCAGGAAAACTCACCCTCATGCAGAACAAACCGGAAATTGATGCGCAGCTCAAGGCGTATGCCGCAACATGGGGCCAGAAGAACGGTGTCACGGTTGTCATCAAATCTATCGGCGGTACTTCTGGTGGCATGGGGCCACAGCTCAAGGCCGACTATGCGGCGGGCGATATGCCAGACATCTTTGCGTTCGACGGACTTGAGTCTTTTAAAGACTGGGAGGGCATTATTCTCGATCTTTCGAAGGAGCCCTGGGTTTCCAAGACCTCAGTCGCGTTCAAATATAATGGGAAAGTGTATGGCTTCCCCGTCGCAGTGGAAGGCTGGGGAATGGCATACAATGCCGATCTGCTGGCAAAGGCTGGCATCGACCCCAAGACGCTCAACAGCTACGATGCATACAAAAAAGCATTTGAAAAACTCGATTCGATGAAGGGTGAGCTTGGCATCAACGCAGTTGTCTCCATGACTGCGTCAGTCGAAATGGGCTGGGTCACCGCGCACCACAACTTCAATTCTCTGCTCGCCAATGGCTTGCCCTATGGAGACCTCTCCGTCGTCAACGATCTGCTCGCGGGCAAAGTCGATATGCAGCGCCTGCAGGAATACGCGGATTGGGTCGAACTGCTTTTCAAATATGCCGACAGATCAATTCTGCTCACTGGCAACTATGATGCACAGGTTGGCGCCTTCGCGACCGGAAAGACCGTTTTCCTGCATCAGGGCAACTGGGTAGATCCCAACCTGAAAGCGGCAAATGCCACCTTCAAGATGGCCTTTGCGCCCCATGGTTCGATGAAGAAAGTCACCGATGGCATCTTCGTCTCGGCGCCGTCCTTCTATGCGATCAACAAGGAATCAAAGAACGTCGCGCTGGCCAAGAAATTTCTGAATGACATGGTGACCACCACGGAGGGGCAGAACTACATGGTGAAAGAGGCGGGCATGATCCCTGCATTCTCCGGCATCAACCTCAACCCCGATGGCCAGCTTTCAAAATCGGTCCAGCAGTGGGCAGCGGCAGGCAAGGTGTATAGCTGGGATCAGTACTATTTCTCTGGCGACTTCAGGGACAAGGTGCTTACCCCGATTTACAACCAGTTTGCAGGAGGCAGCATCACCAAAGCTCAGTTTGTCGATCTGATGACAAAAGCATTCAAAGACAACGCACAGAAATAATTCAGCGCGAAGCAATTAGTGTGTTTGTGGCTTTTCAGGTTCTAATTACCGCTTGAGTGGTGCCGCTTGCATTGCTAAGATGAATGCAGGCGGCTCCACTTTTTTGTTTTCCTTTGAGACTAGAAATTGAAAATAGTGGAAAGAACTGCAAAAGGGAGCGGATATGACAAAAAAAACTGAATCTAGGGTCGTATTCTGGGCTTTTTTGGCACCTGTGCTCTTCGCCTTCATCATGGTCATGATTATCCCCTTCTTTTTGGGGTCTTATTACGCATTCACAAACTGGACATCTTCAGCGAGGGTTGACAATGGCCTGCGGTTTGTGGGCTTCAAGAATTTTACAAACAGCCTGAAGGACCCTTCGTTTCTTTACTCTTTCGGAATTACTTTTGTGTATACAATTTTGAACATGATTGCGATCAATGTCACGGCATTCGCGCTTGCCCTCCTCGTGACAGGCAATCTCAGGTTCAAGAATATCTATCGCGTAGGCTTTTTTGTGCCGAACCTCATTGGCGGTATTATCCTCGGCTATATTTGGCAATTTATCTTTAACAATGCGGTTCCTTCTCTGGGCACTATAATACCTGCCCTCAGTTTTCTGGCTGATCCAGACAAGCTCATACTGGGCAAAAACACCTCTGCGCTCGCGGCGATGATCATCGTTGGCACCTGGCAATACGCGGGCTATATCATGATGATCTATGTCGCGGCAATTGAAAATATTCCTCAGGAATTGATCGAAGCAGCAAAAATGGATGGTGCGACGCCATGGATTCGGCTTAAAGCAATCACCATTCCACTGTGTGCTCAGTCTTTTACCGTGACCATGTTCCTGACGCTCGTCAACTCATTCAAGCAATTCGATGTCAATGTCTCCCTGACGAGTGGAGGACCGTCGACCATGCTGATGGGGAAGCCCATTTTAGGCACAGAATTGCTTGCACTGAATATTTACAATACTGCATTCATCTCAAACAAGCTTTCTGAGGCTCAGGCAAGAGCGTTTGTATTTTTCCTGGTGCTGGCGATCATTTCACTCATACAAGTGTATGTGAACAAGAAAAAGGAGATCGAGCTATGAAAGCCTCTCAGCCAAGGAAATCTGGCACGGTCATTGCAGAAATAGTCACTGCGATTATATTTCTTCTTTTCTTGTTCCCATTTTTGCTTGTGCTCATCAACTCGGCCAAGACATCGTTCGAAGTGACACAGTATCCGCTCGCGCTGCCAACTCGCTGGGGAAATCTTATTGACAATATCGTCAAAATCTGGACGAGCGAATCGGTGCGCTATCCGAACTCGCTGTTGTCGAGCATCATAATCACGGCCGTATCGCTGGTTTTGATCAATGTATTTTCGGCAATGGCTGGATGGGCCCTGGTGAGGACAAAGACAAAAACCTCGTCAGCCATTTTTTTCATCTTTGTTGCTTCAATGGTAATTCCTTTTCAGATTGTAATGTTCCCCCTCCTGTCCTGGTTCAGGACGGTGACGGATGTAACAGGTATCAGGCTTTTGCGTACCTATCAGGGGATCATTTTAAGTTACATTGGTTTTGGAGCTCCTCTGTCGATATTTATGTTCCACGGCTTTATCAAGAGCATTCCCCTGGAGCTCGAAGAGGCGGCGACAATCGATGGATGCCATAAGCACCAGATATTTTTTAAAATAATTTTTCCGATTCTGACGCCGATTCAGGCGACAGTGCTCGTGCTGAATGGCATCTGGATTTGGAACGATTACCTTTTGCCTCTCCTTGTGCTCGGCAAGGGTAACGATGTCATGACCCTTCCCCTGGCGGTATCGAATTTTGCCGGGGCCTTTGTAAAACAGTGGGATTTGATTTTGACCGCGATTCTGTTGGCGATGGTTCCCGTGATTATCTTTTTCCTGTTCGCCCAGAAATATATCGTGAAGGGAATGGTCGCGGGCGCGATAAAATAAGGCTGGAACGGACGCTTTGCGCCGTTCCAGCCTGTCGCGATAGATAGTTCAATGGGGAGATATCTCTGAAATCAGGCGCTCTGAGGAAGAATATCGAAACTTGCGGACAGTTCGGGAATTGAGACACGACGCAATGCGAGCATGACCGTTTCATCGGGTTTGATCCCGCGGGGGATGCGCATTTGCGTTTCGTAGCCGAATTCCGGAATGAGAATCTGGCCGTTTTCAGCGGAAGCATCGAGCACTATGCCCTGTCCTTTCCAGTCTCTGTGCCGGCTGAGATACACCAATGTCCAATGGGCACGGGAGTCCCGCTCTGCCTGGTGGTTTTTTGCCGCTTGCTGGCTGTAGAGGTAAAGCCGCTCATTCATGGTTTCAAGATCGAGGGGGGCAGGCGTTCTGACCGCAGGTGCAGAATGCTCTGAATTTCTTTCTCTGGCAAGAATTGCATGTATTTGATAATGGGCCAGAAGATCCTGATACCGGCGTAAGGGGCTTGTCACCTGAGAATAGAAGGATAGTCCGAGACCTGCATGGGCGGAGCATGTGGAGCTTACAAGAGCAGCCCTCATGACGCGGCGGCGACCATAGTTCTCCGCAAGACTCTGCGATGGTCCTAGTCCACATCCCGCCAGCTTCTCAGAGACAGGAGAGTCTTGCGCTGCGAAAGGAAAAGGAATATTTCGTTCATAGGCCCAGCGCGCAGCCGCTTCGCCTGCGAGTATCATGAGCTCTTGCACCATTCGGGCTGAACGTGTGTGCGGTACAGGCAAGAAGGCCGGATTTCCATCGCTCACTCTGATAGCAACTTCGGGGAAATCGATATCGACCGCGCTCTGGCTCCGTCGCAGAGCCGCTCGAATCTCTGCCATGCCGTGAAGTTTCTGCAATGCGGGACTGCTTTCAAACATCGTGTCGGCCTGTTCATACGTAAGCCGTTCGACTTTTACAATGCTCGGAACAATCAGCGTTTCTGCAATTCTGCCGTCTTCCTTCAGGGTGATGCCAAAGGACAGGGCCTTTGACTCGGAATTGAGGCCGAGGCCAAGCGCCTGCACCAGAGAGGCATTCAGCATGGGAACCGTTTTCTCCGGCAGGTACAGCGTGGAACCCCTCGCCATCGCTTCGCTGTCGAGTTTGGACATTGGCGAAATTACCGCGGCGGGATCGGCGACATGGATCCAAATTCTTTCTCCATCGGCGGAAATTGCATCGTCGGGATCATTCGACCATGCATTGTCGATGGCATAGGAAGACAGGTGTCTCAAATCAAGTCTTTCCAGTGCGAGATCGGCCCTCTCGGCGATGGCATCTGGGGCGGGAGGCGAGGACAGGATGCACCCATTGCGCTCGGGCCATGGATTGAATGCCATGTCCCAATATCCTGTTGCCAAGAGGGTTTCATGAATTGCCTGAGGCGTCATTTTGATCCCGATATCTCGCGCCAGGGGGCTTTCATCGCTGAAACCGCGCGCGTACCTGCTTAATTCGTCGAAGAACTGCTGGAATGGTGGATTTTTATCGATAAGCGCGGGATCGTGCTTTTTCCATGCAACGCGAAATGATTCGATAAATGCCGCCTTGGTCTCGACTATTTCCTTCCTTTTTTTCTCTTTTTCAAGCAATTTTTGCTGTTCTTCGGAGCTGCGGATGCGAATGCCATCTTCAAGAATTTCGACTGCCGGATTGTCCAAAAGCGAGTGCCACGCCGTAACTATATGCTCAGGCTTTGCATCGCTCCATGCGAGTTCCGCAAATTCTTTCCAGCTGATGAGCGCAAGCCCTTCGGGATGTTCATCCCTGAGCAGTTCAAGCGCTACTTCAGCTTCAGCGGAAGGCAGCTCCTTCGGGAAGGAGCTGATGGGACCATTGTGAAGGAGCACGACATCCTTGGATCGTACGCGCCGTTCTTCTCCATCGATCAGATGAATCAGAATCCGGTCCGGATCACCTGCGACCACAATGGCTGGTTTTGTCTTGTACATGACGAGGGAATGATGCGGGAGCATGTATTGTTTATAGCTTCAAAAATGCCTATATACAAGACTGGATATTCGCTCCATTGCGAAGCTTAGGCGCTTATGATATATTACTGACCTGTTGGATGAATAAGTCAGCCCGCTTGAAGACAGGCGCTTCAAACGACACAAACAAAGAAGGAGAATGAAATGACTGCTTTGCTGGTTGGTATTGGACTTATTGTGGTCGCGGTGCTCATGGTGCTTCCTGGGATTTTAGGTTGGGGGAATGATGTCCTTGCTTTTCTTCGCGGCGCGCTCCCGGTCCTTGCTGGTTTAATCGGTGCTCTGGCAGTATTCATTGGCATTGCGGATATAAAAGACAAGGTTGAAGAGAAGAGAGAAGAGGAAAAAGAAAAATCTGAAAATTCTGAAGGCGAGCAGGAAAAAGACGGAGAGAAAAAAGACTAATCTGCAAATCATTTATAGATGCTTGACAGATTTCTCAATCTGTGGGAATATGCACCCGCATTTTTTGAATACTCCACAATAAGGTGAAGGTATACATATATGAAGACTGTATTTGTAACTGCTGCAACCGCTGAGCGCAAATGGTATATTATCGACGCTGCAGGTAAGCCTCTTGGTCGTGTTGCGGTCAAGGTCGCATCGATCTTAAGAGGTAAGAATAAGCCGACGTTTACTCCAAGCCAGGAAACTGGTGATTATGTCATTGTTGTCAATGCTGATAAGGTCATGGTGACGGGTCGGAAGCGCCAGAACAAGATGTACTACTACCACACCGGCTTTCCGGGTGGCATCAAAGATTTCAACTTTAATGAGCTTATCGGACGCAATCCTGTTTCCCCGATGGAAATCGCCATTCGCGGCATGCTGCCTAAAGGGCCTCTTGGTCGCAAGTTGTTCAAGAATGCGAAGGTATATGCCGGTCCGGATCACCCGCATGTGGCGCAGATGCCGACTGCAATTGATCTTTAATTGAGGAAGGAAGGCAAAATGGTTAAGAATATCAACCTTGGTATCGGCACGGGACGCCGCAAATGCGCAATCGCGAGGGTATTTCTCCGCGAAGGCTCCGGCAAAATAATCATTAATCAGAAGGATCTCAAGGAATATTTCCCGGTCGAAGGTCTCGTCGCACAGGTGCGCAAGCCGCTCCTCGTCACTGACAGCGAAAATAAGTTTGACGCATATATCACCGTGATTGGCGGTGGCCCCACGGGTCAGGCTGGCGCATGCACGCATGGACTTGCCCGCGCTCTCGCGCAGATTGATCCGGCAAACCATGTGTCGCTCAAAGCGATTGGGCTGCTCACTCGTGACCCGCGCATGGTCGAGCGCAAGAAATACGGCCAGCGTGGTGCACGCCGGAGATTCCAGTTCTCCAAGCGCTGACGTATGGCGATGCGGATCGAATCCGTTCGCGAAAAGGCCTCTGGAACGCTCGAAGTGGCGGTCTCTGGAGGCCTTATGTTTAATTTTGATGCCAAAGATGTACAGATGCTTGGCTGCTCATTCGACCGCGGCACCCGAACCTTGATGGCTGCAGACAGGACTGTGGTCACTCTCGTGGGGGATGAGTCTTTTGATGAAGGTGCTGTCTCTGTGCTTGACCGGCTGAATGCGCTCCACAAAGCGCGCAAAGATGCACTGTCGATCGTTTCGCGCGCCGAACAGGCTTCGAAGCAACTCTACGAGAAATTGCTGAAAAGAGGATATGAGCCCGAGATTGCCCGCACCTGCCTCCTGTGGATGTGCACTGAGCGCTATGTCGACGATCGCCGTTATGTCACATTGCTCCTGCAATCTCATTTAGTGAGAAGAGGGCAGGGGCCGGATCGCATAAAGACGATTGCATGGCCGCGCGTCGGCCTATTTGAAAACCCCAAGCTTATACTTGCCGACGGCTTTGCGGCGCTCGAAGAGGACAGCATGCAGGAAGCAATTCGAAAGAGCACCGCCAATATCCTGAGGCGCACCAAGACTTTTTCCCGCGCCAGCAGGGGGGATAACCGAAGCCTGTACCGGACACAGAACGCAGCGGGAATGTCTGGGGACGACTCAGAAATAGAGCCAAAAAGCTTGTCGTTTGCTGAAAGACGCTCGCTCCTGCGTGCTCATCTGAGGAATGAAGGATTTCCGTCGAAGTCCGTGGAAAAATTCCTCGAATCATGGGAAATCGAAGAAAATGGCAAAGGCTGAAAATACTATTTTCCAATACTTGACAGACCTTACCACAAGATTCAATAATATGTCAGAAATTTCAACTCGGAGGGAAGTATCGCATGGATGACGATATCCTGACCATTGAAGAAGTAGCGAAATACTTGCGGGTATCCGAACGAACAGTATACGATTGGGCGCAGAAAGGCGAGATACCTTCCGGAAAGATTGGCACTGTCTGGCGCTTCAAAAAAAGTGAAATTGAACGATGGGTCAATGAACGTCTTTCTTCGAATCGGCCAGTAGCGTTCATCAGCAGCGTAAAAATTCAGAATATTATCTCTCCCGATCGAATTCTGTTTCTGAATTATCCCTCAAAGCGCGATACGCTGATTGCCCTTTCAGAGAATCTTTCAACTGCACCCCAGATTAAAAATAGACAGGAGTTGATCTCTGAAATTCTGCGACGTGAGGAGCTCATGAGCACTGCGATTGGAAAAGGCATTGCGATTCCCCATGTTCGCCTGAATTCCGTGACGGATTTGGTGATTTCCATTGGCATATCGCGGTGCGACATCACCGACTTCCAAACCCTCGACGATGTGCCTGTCCGGCTTTTATTCATGATTGCCGCGGCGTATAATCAGCATGCGTATTACCTGCAGACACTTTCGTTTTTTTCCGCGCGGCTCAAGGTGGTGGAACTGCGGGATGGGCTTCTGGGCTGCAAAACGGCGAATGAGGCATACGATCTGCTCATCCAGCAGGATCAGTAACGCCGCCTCGCTTTGATGAGAGCACCTGCAGCGCGCCAGTGCGTTTCTGCGGGTGCTTTTTATTTTATTGAAAAGGGAATGCCTTGTGTATTTGAAAAGCCTTGAAATATTCGGATTCAAGTCATTTGCGGACAGGGTGCGCATCGAGTTTTCCCAGGGGATTTCAGCGCTGCTCGGACCGAACGGCTGTGGAAAATCCAATATCGTCGATGCCATAAAGTGGGTTGTCGGCGAACAGTCGGCGAAGAGCCTGCGCGCCGAGTCGATGGAAGACATCATCTTCAACGGCACGGAGAACAGGCGCCCCCTCTCGGTCGCGGAAGTGGCGATAACCATCAGCAACGACGGCGGGGCTCTTCCCCTCGATGTGCCCGAGATCGAGGTGAAACGGCGGCTCTACCGCTCCGGTGAAAACGAATATTTCATCAATGGAAAACAGTCAAAACTGAAAGAGGTGCGGGAGCTCTTCTGGGATACGGGGATAGGCAAGTCGGCCTATTCGGTGATGGAGCAGGGACGCATCGACCAGGTTCTCTCGTCGAAGCCGGAAGACAGGCGATACCTCTTTGAAGAAGCCGCGGGCATCACCAAGCATAAAGTCCGCGCGCGCGAGGCTGAGCTCAAGCTCGCGAAAACCGAAGAGAATATGCGCCAGATTGAAGGCATCGTCCGCGAAGTCAAGCACTCCTATGAGAGCCTGAAGGTACAGGCCGAAAAAACCGTACAGTACCGACAATTAAAAGATAAGATATTTGAGACCGAGCTCGATCTCTACCTCGTGCGTCTGCGGCAATATGTCCGCGAGCGCGACCGCAGCAGCGCCGCGTTCGACCAAAAGAAAAAGGAACGCGAGGCCCTTGTTCAGCGCATCGACAATATGAGCGCGTCGATGTCGGAGGGGCTCGATCTCGTCAACGAACTCGAGGCCAGGCTCGTCGAGATGCAGAAGCTGCTGTATGGTCTTGCGGTCGAAAAAAATGGCAAGGAAAAGCAAAAGACGCTCCTCGCGGAGCGGTGCCGCGAGCTGAAGACGAAAGTTGAGCAGCTCCAGGGGCGCGATCGCGCTATCGCCGCGAAGATCGAGTCTCTCCAGGATGAAGAGGGCGAAAAAGAGGCCGAATACGCGGGCTACCGGGCGCGTATTCGCGAAGTCGAGGCCAACATCCATACCTTCGACGAGAACATTTCCGCCGCGGCCCTCTCGGTGAAGGCCAATGAGGGGACCATCAGGCAGAACGCCGAAGAATCGAAGGAGATCGGCCAGAAGACGGCGCAACTTCGCCAGGAACTCGATACGATCACGGAGAGGATCGCCCAGCTCGTCGATGAGCGCCTGCGCCAGTCCGAGACCCAGATTGAGCAGAGGCAGAAGCTCGAGGCACAGATCCGCCAGGGGATCACCGAAATTGCGCTTTCGGTCGCGTCCCGTGCCGACAGGCTTCAGGATTACGCGCGGATCGCGACCACCCTCAGCTCTCAGGAGCGAGCGCAGGAGATCGAGAGACTCTCTGCGGACCTGCGCGAACTCTCCTCGAAGTCGAAGTGGCTGGAAAAGGACTTTCAGCAATACATCGCCATCGCTCCGAGTTTTCTCAATGAGCTGGTCGCGCCCGAAGGCGTGATGACGCAGAAACGGCGCATTGACGCGGCCATTTCTGCGCATGCGGAGCGGCTCAGGGAGATCGATACCGAAAATCAGGCGCTCTCTGCGCGGAATGGCGATCTCGCAAAGAAAATCGAGACCTACCGCAGGACCCTCGAAGAAGCGCGGATGGAAAAGACCAAGATACAGGCTCAGATGGAGGCCGCCCAGGAGGCGCTTTCGGTGCTGAGGCGGGAGATTGCCGGCCAGGAGTCCTACCGCAGGGAGATCGCCAACGAGCTTGCGGGTGAACAGAGACGCCTCGACGAGCTCGACGAGGAGCTCGGGACTCTCGAAGAGGAGCTCGCCGAAATTGAGCAAAAAGGCCGCCGTCTTTCGGAGGATATGACAGAGCTTGAGAACTCCATAAGCCAGCGAACCGCCGATCTTGCGGAGAAGCGCAAGGAATCCTCGGAGCTCGAGCAGAAGTTGCAGGCGATGCAGCAGGAGCTTGAGGACCTGCACATGGCGATGGCCCAGAGCGAAACCGAGATTCGGAATCTCAAGGATACTTTCACAGAGCTCTATTCGCGGGACCTCTCGGCATATG
>Ga0209016_1001651_pt1 | contig 17111 bp, 15 predicted proteins | sample EPASupsiteSAE305_FD_187265 | JGI IMG/M metagenome (GOLD analysis project Ga0209016, IMG submission 187265) | Bioremediated contaminated groundwater microbial communities from EPA Superfund site, New Mexico - SAE3-05 (SPAdes) (version 2) | ecosystem: Environmental > Aquatic > Deep subsurface >...
AGATTGCATAGCAGAGATATCAAACGACCGCAACAGGTCGCGGTAATACTCCACCTCATGTCGATCCTGTGGTGGATTCTGCTCATGAAAACGTCGGGTTAACAACAAACTACGTCCATCCGATGCCTTGCCCCAACGCTGCGGTATCCTTGCCAGCCAGGGAATCAGGGCCGAATCGAATGAATTAGGCAGAATGATCGCCAGATCAAACTGTTCATCTTTCAGCTGACGTGCCAACCGCAACCGGCCAGACAAGCTACGGTGTTCTCTCTTTCGATCAAAGACCAGCACCCGGTCAATGGCCGGATGTCCCTGCAGCAGCTGGCCAACCATTGGATTAGCAAGCAGGGTGATCCTGGCCTTGGGGTAGGTCTCCCGTACAGCCATCAAGGCCGGGGTTGACATAACAGCGTCACCTATCCAGTTAACCGCCCTCACCAGTATGTTATGGTAATCCTGCTGTATCATGCACAACCTGTTAAAATGAACGTAGTATGCCGTAATCAGAGCCAGCTTGAAAGCAGTTTATCCAGGGCACTCTGCAGCAGTTGCCCATTATCAGCAAGTTTCAGCTCTAAGCGGGTAGTAACCAACTTGTGTTTCCACGGCAGATCGCAGTCTGCCAGCTTGACCCCATCCTTCCCGGTGGTTAGCAACCAGTCCGGCTTATATTCGGCAATACAACGCTCAAGCAATGTCAATTGCCCAGCCCCATAGCCGGCATGATCAGGCAGTGCAAGGGTAGCCCCCAACGTAACTCCCAGCACTCTCAATCCATCGAAAAAGGCCGCAGGATCTGCAATACCGGCAAAGGCAACCACACGCCCCTGCTGTAACCTTTCAAGCGGCAGTTCCTCACCGGTTTCCAACCGATTAAAACCGGTCAAATGATGCTCTGAACAGCTACAGGGCAGACCGAGATCAGGGACCACCTGTTCGGGACAACAGCGGGTAAATAGCACCAGCTCAGCCCGTTTCATGGCGGTGCGCGGTTCCCGCAGCAGCCCCAGCGGCAGGGTCCAGCCATTGCCAAAGGGACGGGTTGCGTCCAATAGAAGAATATTCAAATCACGGTGCAGACGGATATGCTGGAAACCATCATCCAGCAGCAGGATATCTGGTTTCAGCTGTTCCAGTGCCATCAGTCCCGCCTGATACCGATCTGCTCCGATCACCACCATCATCAGTCCTGGCAGGCTCCGGGCAAGCAAGCAGGGTTCATCACCAGCCTGTTCAGGCCCCAGCAGCAATGAGTTGCCGTCACTCACCACCGCTATCTGCCCTTCAAGGGAGCCGCCATAGCCACGTGACAGAACAGCTACCCGGTATCCCCGTTCTTGCAGTTTCCGCGCTACCAGTATCGTTGCTGGGGTTTTACCGGTTCCACCCACGGTGATATTGCCAATGGAAATAACCGGGCAGGGCAGTTTGTGGGTGGTCAAGGCGCCACTTTTGTATAGAAAAGCCCGTATCCTTAGTACCATGCCGTACAGCAGCGCAAAGGGCGCCAGAATCAGCGTCATAGCCAGACTAGCCACACCGCGAGTACTTCCATCAGCCACTCCCCGCCACCAAACCGCACCTGTCATTGCTGCAACACCTCTTTCAGCATGGACAGATGACGCTCAACTGCGCCGCCGCTATCGCGCATTAGCTTAAGACCGTTACCACCTACAACATGGCGTAGTTCAGGGGTTGCCAGAAAGTCTGCTGCTGCACCCAGTAGTTCTTGTTGATCCACCACCTGCACCCCGGCGCCATACTCAAGGGTGAGAGCGGTAATTTCCTGAAAATTATCCATGTGCGGGCCAAAGATGATCGGAATTCCACGTGAGGCGGGCTCCAGCAGATTATGGCCACCGGTGGGGACCAGACTACCCCCCACATAGGCCAGATCAGACAGGGCGTACAGCTGCATCAACTCACCCACCGTATCAACCAGCAGAACCATACCCGCATGGCAGCCTGAAGAAAGCTGCTCCAGTGTTGATCTACGCTGAACCGGCAGACCAAGGCCGCTGATCACTGTCTCCACTTCTGAAGTCCGCTCCGGGTGCCGTGGCACCAGTATTAGCAACAGATGATCAAACTGTTTGAGCAGTTTCTGATAGACTGTCAGGAGCTGTTCCTCTTCGCCTGGATGGGTGCTGCCAACGCAGAAGACGGCCAGATCTGCCGGTATCCGATACCTTTGACGCAGGTTGTGCCGTTCATCAGCAGCAACCGGGCTGAACGGTATGTCGTACTTAAGGTTGCCCAGTACCTTGCTGCGCTGTTCCGGTGCACCAATGGCCAGTATCCGCTCAAGATCAGCCTTACTCTGCATCCCCAAGCCACTAAAGCGTTGCAGCACCGGCCTGAAGAACCAGCTAAAACGCTGATAACGCGGGAAGGAACGGGCAGATATCCGACCATTGGCCAGCAGCAGTGGTATATCCCGGCGTTGCGCTTCATGGGTAAAGACCGGCCAGATCTCGGTCTCCATGATCACAATCGCCTGCGGTTTCACCGCATCAAGCAGACGGCAGACGGCAAAATGGATATCAAACGGAAAGTAGGTGATGACATCAGCTAGGCTATCCTGTTCGGCCACAGCTCGACCGGTTTCTGTGGTAACCGAAAGCAACAACCGGTAGGTGGGGTACCCCTGCCGTAGTCCTTTCAGTAACGGGCGGCTGGCAATTACCTCTCCCACGGAGACCGCATGTAACCAGATGACCGGCTGGCCTGCCAGCAACGGTTGAGCCGTTACCGGTAAAAACCCGAACCGCTCGCCAAAGGCGCTCTTTCTGCCCCTGCTGATGGAGCGGTACCAGTGGTACAACAGGGCAAACGGCAAGGCAGCCAGCGTCAGCAAGCGGTACAGGATCGACCAGTTCATGGCGACAGCCCCTCACTAGACTCCTGTTCCGGCATCAACAAAACAGCCAGCACCTGACCGGTCAACCAGACCATACCAAAGGCCCAGAGGCAGTCGGTCAGAAAATGCCCGCCCTGGGCAATCCGTGCCACACTCATCAGAATACCAAATCCAATCCCACCAGAAAGCCAGCATCGTGCAGCAAACGGTTTACGGCGTCGATAGACAAACCAGGGGGTGGCAAGAAAAAATGCAGCCGAAGAATGCCCAGAGGGAAAGGAGCGCCCATTTCCGCTGATGCCCGGCTGCCAGGGCTGCAGAAACTGCTTGTCGCCGTTGAACTGAGCTACCTCCCGCGGACGAGGACGTCCCCAATGTTCTTTGAAGACACTATTCACCATCAGTCCTGGCCCCAGAATCAGCAACAGCACCATAAAGATGCCGGCACGCCGCCACTGACGAAGCGATGGGACAGCAAAGCTGCGGATCACTACAGCCAACCAGCCCAGTGCCAGCAGTACGGCAGGGGTCCGATCAATCCGGTAGAGCAGTTTCCAGGGAAATTGTTCACCGATTGGCCAGCCTCCAGCCTGATAAAAGCAGGCCGAAAGCCGTAGGTCCGCACCGCTGTGGGCAAGCAGACCGGTGACGATCACCAACAGCACCAGCACCATCCAAAGCTCTGCCCAGAAGCGTCCGCTGTTCATAGACCTTCGGTTCTCTTCCAGCGCCTGTGCACCCAATACCACTCAGTGGGATGGGCCACAATAAACCGCTCAATCATGCTGGAGTAGGTTTTGACATCATCCTGCCAGCCTTGCTCATCGGTAGCCCCTTCAAACTGAAGCAGGGGATAAATATCAATCACATGCCGTCCCTGCTCACGATGAATAAAGGCCGGCACAATTGGCACACCGGTCTTACGGGCAAGCAGTACCGGCGCCTTTGAGGCCCATGCAGGTCGCCCTAGGAAATCAATCAGATAGCCCTCGTCAGGGAAAACGGTCTGATCAACGAGGAGTCCGATAGTTCCATTCTTACGGATAACAGACATCATGTTTCTAAGGGCATTATCCTTGTAGATGACCGTGTTGTCATAATGCATCCGCATCCGTTCCACCATGGTATTCAGATAGGGATTATTCTGACGACGGGCCACCACCGAGAGCGGTGCCTTAAACAGACGTGCGTAGGCTAGAGCCATCAGTTCCCAGTTACCGCAATGACCGGTCAGAAAAATGATTCCCTTCCCCATGGCACGGGCTGCGTCATAATGCTCCATCCCCCGTACCTCAATCCGGTCGATCAGCCCATCACCTTTACCGTGGTATAAACGGCAGGTCTCCACCAGTGAGCGCCCCAGATTGCAAAACAGTTCCCGTGTAATCCCCTCAGCAGTCGGAATACTGCAGCTCCATTCCGGCTGGCCTCGCATATACTCCTGTACACGGCTGATATTTTCCTCTGCAATACGGCGCCGACTGGACAGGACCCTGCGCATCATCAGCCCGACCCCGACGCCGAAACGCCGGGACAGAGTTTCCGGCACTAAGGCCACCACCCAGGTAAACCCATAGAGCACCGCTACCTGCAGCATCCAAACGATCTTCTTCATGGCTGTCCTGCCATAGCAAATACTAATTCAGCCATACGTTGATCAGCACCACCACCGCCAAGCCGCTCACGAACAGATGCGAGCTGAATCTTGATCTCGCGAGTATAGGATTCATCACTCAATAATCGGCCTACCTCGGTTGCAATCCGTTCAGGCGAGGCATCATCCTGGATCAGTTCCCTGGCCACAGTCTTTCCAGCTACGATATTGCACAGCCCAATATGTTCTACCTTGACCAACCGCTTGGCCAACTGAAAGGTGATAGGCGACAGTTTGTAAATAATGACCAGTGGCGTCCCCACCAGGGCAACCTCCAGGGTTACCGTACCCGAGACCGACAGAACCGCATCACAAGAGCGCATCAGGTCGTGAATCCGCTCGCGGGTGACGGTTATCGGCAGATCACACCCCTTCAGCCATGGGGCAAGATCATCATCGGTAAGAGTTGAAGCCAACGGAAGGACAAACTGAATAGAGGGAAAGTGTTGCTGCAACAGACGCGCCGCATCAATGATGGTAGGCAACAAGCGGGTGACTTCACTTCTGCGACTGCCTGGAAACAGGCCCACAATCTGCTTGGCTGGATCAAGGCCGAAAGAAGTCGCAGCCTGTTCACGTGAAAGGGCGACCTGCACCAGGTCAGCCATGGGATGACCGACAAAGGAGACCGGCACGCCGGCCTGCTCATAGAACTGCGCCTCAAAGGGCAAGATCACCGCCATATGATCAACCAGACGTTTGATTTTTTTGACCCGCCCCTGCCGCCAGGCCCAGATCTGGGGAGAGATATAGTAGAGCACCTTGACCCCTGCCTTTTTTGCCACCTTGGCAAGCCGCAGGTTAAATCCGGGATAATCAATCAGAATCAGCAGGTCGGGAGGGCTTTCAATCAGGATCTTTTTCAGTTTGAGAAAGGCACTGGCGATAACATCAAAATGCTTCAGCACCTCTACCAGACCAACCACCGCCATATCGGCGGAGTCTACCATGGTCTCGCACCCGGCTTCACGCATGCGGGGACCGCCGATGCCAAAGAAGGAAAAGGCAGGATCAGCCGCCTGTACCGTGCGCACCAATCCTGCCCCGTAGATATCACCGGAGGCTTCGCCGGCCACAATCATGACACGACGCTGCGGACTACCTGTCATCTTACTTGATCGCCCCTCGAATTGCCTCAATCACCTGATCCACCTGTTGATCGGTCATTTCAGGATAGATAGGCAGCGACATGCAGCGAGCTGCAATTGACTCGGTCACCGGCAGAGAAACCCCTTGGCACTGCTCGGCAAAGACGTTCTGACGATGAAGCGGGATCGGGTAATAGACGGCGCTGGCAATCTGCTGTTCAGACAATGCAGCCATGATCTGATCCCGTTTATCGGTCAGAATTGTGTACTGGTGGTAGACATGTACACCCTTGCCGTCCTCAAACGGCACGGTGACAACATCCTTCAGTCCTTCCGAGTAACGGTGAGCAACCCGGCGGCGTTCCTGATTGAAGCGATCAATGTGACGCAGCTTAACCCGCAGAATTGCGGCCTGCAGGTCATCCAGGCGACTGTTAAAGCCGATCACATCATGGTGGTAGCGCACCTTGCTGCCATGGTTGCGCAGCATCTTAAGTGTTTCGGCACCTTCAGCCGTAGCGCTGGTTACCAGGCCACCATCACCGTAGCCGCCCAGGTTCTTGCTGGGGAAAAAGCTAAAGCAGCCAAACGCTCCAATGGAACCGGTCATGCGGCCAGCAAAGGCAGCTCCAAAAGACTGGGCGCAATCCTCGATCAACACTAGGTTATGACGCTCACAAATCGCGCTGATGGCAGCCATATCAGCTGGCTGGCCAAAGAGGTGTACCGGGATCACCGCCTTGGTGCGCGGGGTAATGGCCTGCTCGATCAACTCCGGTACGATGTTAAAGGTCCGGGGGTCAACATCCACAAAGACCGGCACGGCACCGGCATAGCAGATCGCTTCAGCCGTTGCGATGAAGGTAAACGGCGTGGTAATGACCTCATCACCCGGCTTGATGCCGGCTGCCAGAACGGCCAGATGCAAGGCATCGGTACCTGAGGCACAGCCAACTGAAAAAGGGCTGCCCAGATAACTGGCCGTTTCTTTTTCAAGATTTGTGACATTAGGTCCCAGAATAAACTGGGTACTTTCCAACGCATCCAGCACCGCTGCATCAATTTCGCTCTTCAGCTGGTGATACTGGGTCTTAAGGTCTACCATCGGTATCATGGGCGTATCCTGTTCAGTGCTTCATTGATTTTTAACGCTGTCTCCAGCGCCATCCGACCATCACGGCCACTTACCTGAGGTTGTTTGCCTTCGCGGATAGCCTCCACAAAAGAACTGATCTCCGACAACAACGGATCAGACTGCCCCAGCTCCTGTTCCTTAACCTGCACATTGGGAATGCCGGGCAATAACTCTCCTTCCCCTTTTTTGGCAACCAGTACTTTCTTGTTCTGGAAGTCAAGGGTCAGGTAGGCATCACGCTGAAAGATCCGCATCTTGCGTTCACTCTTGAGGCTGATCCGGCTGGCCGTAACATTGGCAACACAGCCGTTCTCAAAGGCAATCCGCGCATTGGCGATATCTTCTTCACCGGTAAAGACCGGTGCACCAATGGCATCAATTTTGGCCACCGGCGATTTGACCAGATGCTGAATGATCTCGATATCGTGAATCATCAGATCCAGAACCACATTAACATCGGTTCCACGGGGTTTAAACGGTGCAATCCGCACCGACTCGACAAACAGAGGCTCACGCAGAACTTCTTCGGCAGCCATCATCACCGGATTAAACCGTTCCAGATGCCCCACCTGAAAGACCAGTTTAGCTGCATCAGCCAGACTGATCAGCTCATCGGCCTGTTCAATGGTGACGGTAATTGGCTTTTCAATCAGCACATGAACACCGGCAGCCAGAAAATCCTTGGCGACTTGGTAATGATGCTGAGTTGGGACCACCACACTAACCGCATCCACCTTACCGATCAGGTCACGGTACTCATTGAACGGTTGGCAACTGCAGGTGGCGGCAACCTCGGCAGCACGGGCAGCATCGGCATCGACCACACCAACCAGCTCAACCCCTTCCAGAGCTGCGTACTTCTGGGCATGGAAGGTACCAAGGTAACCAACCCCTATAACCGCGGTGCGCAGCCTGCTCATCCGCGACAGATCCCGCGCTGAGATGCCTCGATAAAGGACAGCAGGGTATCAACCTCGGCGCAGCCGACGATCTCAGCTCTGATTTTGGCAATGGCATCAGCCTGTTTGAGGCCAGCCATAAACAGCGTCTTGTAGGCCTTCTTCAGGTTGCTGATCGATTCGTCACTGAAGCCACGGCGCTTCAGACCGATCAGGTTCAGCCCCCGAAGCGTTGCGTCCCGTTTACCGGAAGTAGCAATCATGTAGGGAGGAATATCCAACCCGACCAGGGTTCCGCCCCCCAGCATGGAGTAGGAACCGATGGTCGTAAACTGATGAATCGCCACAAGGCCGCCCAGGATTACATTATCCTGAACCGTTACGTGTCCGGCCAGGGTGGCTGAATTGGCGAAGACGTTGCCGTTACCCACGACGCAATCATGGGCCACATGAGAGTAAGCCATCATCAGATTATTATTACCCATGATGGTTTCTGCATGACCGGTCACCGTGCCGCGATGGATCGTGGCAAATTCACGGATCACGTTGCCGTTGCCCAGCCGGGTCCAGCACTCTTCTCCTTTGTACTTCAAGTCCTGTGGGGCAGCACCAACCGAAGCCAGGTGATAAATCTGGTTATTCTCTCCCAGCTCGGTCCATTTGCCGATCACCGCATGGGCACCAATGCTGGTGCCTTTTCCGATGATGGCATGTTCCTCAATAATGGCATAGGGGCCGATCTCGACCCCTTCTGCCAGCTGTGCAGAAGGGTGGACAATTGCGCTTGCATGTATGCTCATGGTCTCTCCCTGTCTATTCTGCTGCCGGAGCAAAGGTGGCCTTGAGTGATGCCTCGGTCACCAGCTTGCCATCCACAAACGCCTTACCATCAACGCCCCAGATGCCACGACGGTTCATGGTGGTAGTGATCTCAATCTGCAGTTGATCACCGGGCATAACCGGCTTACGGAACTTTGCACTGTCAATGGCCATGAAATAGCTGACCTTTTTCCTGGTCTCCTCGTCTGAAGCCAGATAGGCCATAATACCGGCCACCTGGGCCATAGCCTCGACGATCAACACGCCAGGCATAACCGGATGACCTGGGAAGTGGCCCGGGAAGAACGGTTCATTGATACTGACATTCTTGATACCGACACAGCGCTTGCCGTGCTCAAGCTCGACAATTCTATCCACCAGCAAGAACGGAAAACGGTGGGGCAAGATCTTCATGATGGCATTTACATCCATCGGCATAGTTGGTTGTTCCATGAACCGTTACTCCTTTGCCAGCCGGGCCTCGAGGGCGGCCAGCCGCTTTTCGTACTCGTTGATTTTTTTTCTCATCTCAGGTAGCTTGGGCAAGGTTCCCATGGTCTTCAACCATTCCTTGTGCGGCATTGCAGGAGAACCGCTATAATAGGCATTCCCCTCCAGGGAGCCGGGCACACCGGCCTGCGCGCCAACAATCACGTTATCACCAATACTGACATGCCCCACCACCCCCACCTGACCAGCCAGGGTGACATGGTTCCCAATCTTGCTACTGCCGGCAATCCCCACCTGCGAGACAATCATGCAGTCTTCACCAATCTGACAGTTATGGGCCACCTGTACCAAGTTATCCAGCTTGGTACCGCGCCTGATCAGGGTCACCTCAAGGGCAGCCCGATCAACGGTTGCATTGGCGCCAATCTCGACATCATCTTCCAGTACCACAATCCCAATCTGTGGGATCGGATAATAAGAGGCGCCATCCGGTGCATAGCCGAAGCCATCACTGCCGACCACGGCACCTGGCTGTAGCTTGCACCGTTTACCCAGGCGGCAACGCTCCCGGACCACCGCATTCGCGTGAATCACACAGTCGTCACCAATAACAACGCCGTCATAGATCACTGCACCGGGATGAATCACCACCCGGTCTCCGATAACAACGTTATTGCCGACCACCGCTCCAGGATAAATGCTGATCCCTTCACCCAACGTGACATTGGTGCCGATTACCGCCTCTGGAAACACCCCCAGAGCAGGGTGCGGTTGAGTGTAAAACAAGGTTAAGAGCTTGGCAAACCCTAGGTACGGATTTGCCAGCTCAATCACATTACGCCCATAGGACTCACCACCGGGCGCCATCAAGACGCCACCAGCTTTGGTTTCTCCAACCTTGGCTGCGTACTTGGGGTTCGCCAGGAACGTAACCTTATCCGAAGTTGCCCCCTCAAGTGGGGCAAGCCCGTTAATCTTTACCGAACCATCACCACGGACTGTACCGCCCAGATGGTCTGCCAACTCCTGCAGTGTCTTGGTCAGCATACCTGCCACCTGTCCTATTTCTTGCTCTGTGCAGCATTGAGAGCCTTCAGGATCTCCTCAGTCAGGTCTACACCTGGGTCGGCGTAGAGCATACCAGCGCTGCGTGCATCAAAGATCATAGCATAGCCATTTTTCTTGCCATATTCCTGAACAATTTTCTCAAGGGTTTCTAAGATTTTCTTGGTGAATTCGCCATCGCGAGCCTGCAGATCCTCTTCCGCATCCTTGGTAAAACGCTGAAAATCTTTCAGCTTCTGCTGATAGTCCTTCTCCTTGGCAGCACGTGCCGTTTCAGTCAGGGTCATCCCCTGCTTTTCAAGATCATTCTTCAGCTTCTGCAGCTCTTCCTGCTTAACGTTTACCTGCTCCTGATATTTTTTCAGCTTTTCCTGCAGCTGTGCCTTGGCAGCCTTACCTGCTTCAGAAGTATTTAAAGTCCGCTGCATATCAAGATAGCCGAGCTTTATATCAGCAGCCCAGGCTGAGCCTGTCATTATAGTCAGCATCAATGCCATCAGTACTAAACGCTTCATTGAGTCTCTCCTTAGTTTTGTAATGATTAAAACATACTGCCGATTGCAAACTCAAAACGGCCAGACTTACTGTCATCAGGACGCGGATTGATCGGGATACCATACTCAAGCCGCAGCGGCCCCATCGGCGAGGCCCAGCGGATGCCACCACCGTAACTCATATACATCGCAGGGGGCTTAAAACCACCGCTCCAGGCGTTACCATAATCAAAGAAGCCAACCCCTTTGATGCCAAACTCTGGCAAGAGCGGAAACTTTACCTCTACGTTGCCAAAAAGTTCTTTTTCACCGCCGACATAGACATCATTATTTTTAGGGCTGACCGTACGTGCTGAATAGCCACGCAAGGTGCCGATCCCCCCTAAATAAAACTTTTCATCAATAGGAATCGGAGCACCAACCTTTTGAACTGCGCCAACCACCACCTTGGTCGAAACAACAAACTTCCACCAGAGCGGATAGTAGAAAGTATTATCCAGAATCTCACGCAAATATTTATTGTTACCACCCAAACCGGCATATTCCACTGACAGGGTATTCACCATGCCGCTGGAGGGGTCAAAACGGAAATCAGTGGTGTTATTAGTGATACTTCCGTAAATCGAACTGGTCGTTGTTTGCCCCAAAGGATAACTATCCGGATACTTTGCGTTGGCATCAAGATAATAGATATCAGGATCATAGATATCCTTGATTTCATACTTATACATCCAGAAGGTGCCGATAAAATCAGTAATCGGATAGCCTGCCTTGATATCACCACCAGTCAGACGACGGCTGTAATCGGTATAGTCCCGTTCTGATCGATAGATATCCGCACCAAGTGTCCACTTGGAATCAAGGAAATAGGGATCGGTGAGACCAACTGAATAGGTATTGGACTTCCCTCCGATGGCAGCCGAGGCATTGGCTTTAAGTCCCAAGCCGAGGAAGTTTGACTGAGAAACCGAGCCCTGGAAGATCAGACCATCAAGGGAGCTGTAGCCACCGCCTATAGTAAAGGCACCGGTGGCCTTTTCCTTCAGATCCACATTGACATTCAGCTTGTCACTGGCGCTACCTTTGGCTGTTGAAACGTTGGCCTCTTCAAAGTAGCCGGTATTCATCAAGTTCTGCTTGCTGCGTTTGAAGCCGGTGGCGCTATACAGTTCACCTTCCATCAGACGCAATTCACGACGGGCAACCTTGTCACGGGTCTTGGAGTTGCCAGCGATAGAAATCCTCTCAATCCTGACCAGCTCCCCCTTTTCAACCTCAAATGACAAATCAACAAGCTTCTTTTCAGGGTCTGGCTTGCTTTGGGGATTGACGTTATTGAAAGCATAGCCCTTATCGGCAGTCATATCGGTTAAGGTACCAATATCAGCCCGCAGGTTTGCCCGACTGAACACCTCACCAGGCTCAGTTTTAAATTTTTCACGAATCTCTTTTTCAGGGTAGAGGATATCTCCCTTAAAAGTGATTTCACCAATCCGGTACTGGTCGCCTTCAGTAATGCTGATATCAACTAGCAGAGATTCCTGATCCTCTGCCAGCTTGATGGTCGGTTCACCAACCTTGACGTTGATATAGCCGTTATTCATATAGTGATCAGCAATCAGCAGGGCATCATTCCTGAGCACCTCTTCCTTGTAAGTACCCGCCCCGGTCAACCAGGACATGAACCACTCTTCCTTGGTTTCCATGACCCCCCGTAGTTTACGAGGACTGAAGGCTGTATTGCCTTCAAATGCAATGGTGCTGATTCTGATTTTTTTACCTTCAATGACCTTAAAGGTCACTTGGTATTCGGTTGAAGAGCGTTGCTCGATCTGAGGTTCTACAACAACCAGATAAAAACCTTCGTCCTGATACTGTTTTTTTAGTTTAGCAACGGCCTTATCCAGATCTTTCTGAGAGAAAATCGCGTTACGGCGGACAGGCAAACCTTCTAACAACTTATCCTGTTTGAGTTCTTTATTCCCTTCAAAGCGGATATCCCGGACAATCGGCTTTTCGATCACTGAGTACACCAGCACGACGCCACCAGTCACTGACTCGCTCGAAACCTGCACTTCCTGAAACTGCCCTAATTTGAAAATGGACCGAATATCAGCATCAGTACGATCACTATCCAGAATATCACCGGCCTTGATGGCAGTTGCGCCCAGAATAGCTGACGCCTCTACTCGCCGATTGCCGCGTACTACCACCTCGGTTACTTTTTCACCGTCAGCATGGGCTGGCTGATCGGTAAGCACCAGGGCTATCAGTAGTGCTGTTGTCAGGCTGGGGTAATAATTCACACTTCCTCCATAGTACAAGGCAAAACGAGTCCATCCAGCAGCCGGACCACTCGTTCCATCCTTGCAGCAATTCCCTCGTTATGGGTAACTACGATCATACTAACACCGGTCTGTTTCTGAATCTTCATCAGCAACTCATAAATAGTTTCACTGGTTTTAGCATCCAGATTGCCGGTAGGTTCATCGGCCAGCAACAACTCGGGCTCCATAACTAAAGCCCTGGCTATGGCAACCCGTTGCTGTTCGCCACCGGACAACTCACCAGGCCGATGTAACAGACGCTGTTCGAGTCCAACTTCCGTCAAGAGCTCCTTTGCCCGTTGTTCTGCCTGCCGTCGATTTTTGCGGGCAATCAGGGCTGGCAGCAGCACATTCTCCAGCGCTGTAAACTCTGGCAACAAATGATGGAACTGAAACACAAAACCGATGGAACAGCTTCTAAAGTCTGCAAGTTCTCTGTCTGATCGGGCAAACAGATTCTGGCCTTTATAGATCACACTACCACTGCTCGGACGATCTAGTGCTCCCAGAATATGGAGCAATGTACTCTTGCCAGCACCTGAAGCCCCTACTAGGGCAGTTGTGGTCCCAGAAGAGATTTCAAGATCAATCCCCTTAAGTACCTGCACCGTATCAGCCCCCATCCGGTAATTCTTACAGAGACCGGTTACCGTCAACAGGTTACTCATAGCGCAGTGCCTCTGCCGGCAGCATCCTCGACGCCTGCCAAGCCGGATACAATGTCGCAACAAAGGAGATAATAATAGCAGTAACTGAAATGATCAGCACATCCGACATCACCACATGGGAAGGAAAGTGATCCAGATAATATATTTCCTTACTAAAGAAGTTTTTGCCGGTTATTTTTTGCACAAAATTTATGATCGGCTCAAGATTGAAAGAGATTAAAAGCCCTGACAGCACTCCTAACACGGTTCCAATCACCCCGATAATCAGCCCTTCTAGCACGAATATCTTCATAATGCTGCTGGACCGTGCCCCCATGGTTTTTAAGATTGCAATATCACGGGTCTTCTCCATCACCACCATAAACAGGGTAGAAGCTATTCCAAAGGCAGCCACCAGCACGATCAGCGTCAGGATGATAAACATGACCACTTTTTCGGTTTTAAGCGCAAAAAGGATATTTCTGTTCATCTGCATCCAGTCACGGGCATACAGTTCTGGACCAAATGTATGATTGATTGTTTTTGCCAGCTCTGTGGTTGCATACACATCAGCAACCTTCAGCTGAATGCCAGTTACCGTATCTCCAAGGTCAAAAAACGTCTGAGCCTGATTGATACTGACATAGGCCAGGGTTGAGTCGTATTCAAACATGCCGGTTTTAAAGATGCCGGTCACACGAAACGGCTTCAGCTTAGGCATCATGCCCAGAGGAGTAATCGTCCCGGTGGGAGAGACCACGTTTACCCGGTCACCCACACTAAGATTCAGATGCCGTGCCAGCTCGCTACCAATCAGCACTCCTGGCTCAGGAAAACCGCTTTCAACCGGTTCAAGCGCATCCATACTACCCTGTTCAATAGCACGAGAAAGGCGGGTTACTTTTTTGTCAGACGCAGGATCTATGCCACGTAACACGACCCCGGACACATTCCGGCCGGTTGACAGCATAACCTGGTTGTAAATAAATGGCGTTGCGGCCTGCACACCTGGCAACCGGGTCAGTCGTTCCATGGTTGCCCGGTAGTTCTCCATCGGTGCGCCGCTACGTATCACCACCAGATGGGCGTTTGTCCCAAGTATCTTTTCCTTCAGGTCCCGTTCAAAACCGGTCATAACTGCCAGTACAATAATCAGCGCCATGACCCCCAGGGTCACACCGGCAGTGGAGATAAAGGTAATGATCGATATAAAGGTGGACTTCCGCTTAGCCTTCAGGTAGCGCAATCCAATTGTAAGTTCAAACGGCAGTGACAACGGTTATTTTGCCTCTTTACGAAGTTGCGGAAACAGGATGACATCACGGATAGAGGCTGCGTCAGTAAGCAGCATCACCAGGCGGTCAATACCGATCCCCTCGCCAGCTGTTGGGGGAAGCCCGTACTCCAGGGCACGGACATAGTCTTCATCCATATAGTGCGCCTCTTCGTCCCCCTTGTCCTTCTCAGCAACCTGGGCAAGAAAGCGCTCCTTCTGGTCAACCGGATCATTCAACTCGGAGAAGGCATTGGCAATTTCACGGCCACCGACCATCAGTTCAAAGCGATCAACGATATAGGGGTCCTGATCATTTTTGCGTGACAACGGTGATACCTCGGTAGGATAGGCCGTTACAAAGGTAGGCTGGATCAATTTATGCTCAGCCACTTCCTCAAATATTTCCATGATCAGTTTGCCGTAGCTGATGTCATCAGTCAGACCAAGACCGATACTACGGGCGTACGCCAAGGCCAGATCACGATCTTCAAGCTTCTTAGCATCAATATCACCATACTCAAGGATAGCTTCTTTAACCGTCAGACGCCGCCAAGGTCGCTGGAAGCTTATCTCGTGCCCCTGACAGGTAAAATCGAGGGAACCCAGCACCTGCTCCGCCACATGACAAAAAAGTTCTTCAGTAAAATCCATCAGGTCTTCAAAAGTGGCGTAGGCCTGATAGAACTCCATCATGGTAAACTCTGGATTATGTCTAACGGAAATCCCTTCATTTCTGAAGTTCCTGTTGATCTCGAAGACACGCTCAAATCCGCCCACAACCAAACGCTTCAGATACAGTTCCGGTGCAATCCGCAGATACAGTTCCATATCCAGTGCGTTATGATGGGTGACAAAGGGGCGAGCCGTGGCGCCACCTGGAATCTGATGCATCATTGGTGTTTCTACTTCAAGGAAATCACGGGAAGTCATAAAGCTGCGGATCAGATTCACAATCCGTGAACGTTTAATAAACAGCTCTCTCACCTCTGGATTGACAATCAGATCGACATACCGCTGACGATACCGCGTCTCAACATCTGTCAGGCCATGGAACTTCTCAGGCAACGGAAGGAGAGACTTAACCAGTAGCCTGATTGAACGTGCATGGACGGAAAGTTCACCGGTCTTGGTACGGAACGGGAATCCTGCAACCCCGATAATGTCACCAATATCAAAAGACTCAAACTGGGCAAAGACCTCTTCCCCCAGATCATCCTTGCGGACATAGACCTGAATCCGGCCTTTGCGGTCCTGGAGCTGAATAAAGGCAGCCTTACCAAAAGAACGGCGGGCAATAATACGACCTGCCAGCACAAACTCTGCATCAGGCGCATCAATCTGCTCAACAGAACCATAGGCGGCAACAACATCAGCAGATGTATGCTGTGGCTTAAAATCATTAGGGTAGGGATTAATGCCGGCAGCCCAGAGATCGTTTACTTTTCTGCGACGTTGCAACAGTAATTCACTTAATTCTTCCATTGCCTCAATTCACCTTTCAGACTCATTCCGTACAGCGGGTGTAACGGAAGAAAGTAGCTCAGAGTACCACCATCGTCAAGCTATTCTTTACCGCCGTCAACGATGCTGGAGGCACCTTTTTTAGGTCGAGCAGCAGGGCGTTTACGGGCTTTTGGCACCACAACCGACTCTGATGACTCTTCTCCATCGACAACAACCGGCTGCGGCGTTGTTTTCTTCCGGGCAGACGACTTGCGAGCTTTTGCAGAAGGTTTCTCAGCAACAGCCTCAGCAGACAAAGCTGTCACTTCACCAACGCCAGCAAGCTCGTCAATCACGGCTGCTGCCCTTTTTGCAGCACGCTTAGGACGTGTTTTTTTTGCAGGAGCAACGACCTCATCACTGTCAGATTCAGACACTGGCACAGGGGCCGCTGCATTACTTGTATCCACAACCTCTTGCTCACCGCTTTCTACTTCAGCCTCTTTGAGCAGAGACGGTTTCTTTCTGGAGCGGGAACGACGACGTTTTTTAGCTACAGGTTCCTGCTGTTCAGTCGCCTGCTCGAACATGGCCGTTTCAACAGCTACGGTCACCGGTTCAGCAGCGGCTAAGACATCCTGTACAACAACTGCCTGTTCAGGAGACGTAGTTTCAGCAGGACGGTCAGCAGTTTTTTTCTTACGCTTACGCTTGCGACGTTTCTTGGCAGTGCCCTCAACCGCCATCTCACCCTCTGGCGCCAAGGTTGTTGCCACAGCATTTGACACCTCTATGGCAGCAGGCTGTTGGGGTAGATCAAACTCTGGCAATTCTTCGCGCTGTTTTTCCTTGCGAACCGTCTCAAGCTCCAACTGATTTAACAGGAATGATGGCTTACCCTTAATGGTGACAACGATCTCGTAATCATTCTCAATCTGAGCCAGCTCTCGTTTT
>Ga0209016_1001653_pt1 | contig 17106 bp, 14 predicted proteins | sample EPASupsiteSAE305_FD_187265 | JGI IMG/M metagenome (GOLD analysis project Ga0209016, IMG submission 187265) | Bioremediated contaminated groundwater microbial communities from EPA Superfund site, New Mexico - SAE3-05 (SPAdes) (version 2) | ecosystem: Environmental > Aquatic > Deep subsurface >...
CAACATATGCGCTTCCAATGCCGCTATGTACAACAGAGGAACTAGCACTAGCCCCTGAACCAAACAACGCCCAACCGGTAAGCCCATCCTCATAACCAGGATTAGCCGTCATACTCGCCGTGACAGACACCGAAAGACTACCAGCATTATCATAAACGTCATACGTCGAAGCGCTAAGACTATAATTTGCCGGAGTCGTCGCGCTCGCTGTGCCTGCTATCAAGGCTAATGCTACGATTGCGAGTATAACAAAAAATTTTGTTTTCATTTCGTTTCACCCCTGCGAAGGAATCCAATGCCCGGCCGGCCTTCCATCAAAAACATTACAAAGTATATGAGCGAGAGGACCGCGCCAAGGAAAATAAACGGTAAACATCTGCCGAAAAGCTCCGGCTGACGGCTCACCGGCTGAAAACCCGTGATACAGATACAGATCAAACCGGTTGAAAAAGTCGTTACGATAGAATATTCTAGCGCCATTTTTTGATATTTCGGCTTACGTAGAAGCACGGGCAGCATTTTAATGGTCTCGGTAAATCGCGGGGGCATGGATTTTCACCTTTATATTATCCGCCGCATATGTACGGGGAAGGTCGAAACCCGCACATATGCGGCACTCTATTTATATGCTAAGTACCGTATATGTTCGGTAGGTATATATAGTTAGCGATAGATAGTTAGGCATATGGTTAAAATAAAAAAACGCCGATGTCTGCGCTGTGGGCACGAATGGTTCCCTAGACAGTCAAAACCTCCTGTCAGTTGCCCGAAGTGCAGCAACAGATATTGGAATAAACCGCGCAAGAATTGAAAGGTGAAACCATGAGCGAACGTTTTGTATTATTATTCAAAAACCTTGAAATGCCGAAGATAGAAAACGATGAACAGGGACAGCTTTTAGCAAGCTTTGAAAAGTTAGGATACACGCGTTTTTGTGAAAAGTATCCTGGCGGATTCGATAAAATATGTGACTTCATCAATCAACGAAACTATTTCATTAACAACCACGGGAAAAACGCGCGCAAATGCCCAGAATGTGACGGACTAAATACTTATTTTGCAGTAGACAAGAACCGGCCCGGAGAACGACGTTTACATTGTCGAACCTGCGCCCTCGACTTCGACGTGTTGACATTAGACTATAGCCTATATGTAGAATACGAGAACAGCGACGATAACCTAATGCTTGATGAGTGGTTAGCGTTACGAACTAATGGAGAGCTGCTAGTTAGCAAGGCAGAGCCTATCCCTGTCTGCGCGCCTGTCGCCCTGCCTGTCATGACTCCCTGCAAGGTAGAGCCTATCCCTAAGAGCTTTACTAAGGAAGACATACAGAGAATGTATGTCCCTGAACTTGATGAATCTATATTTTAATTAATCTTTTTATATTTATCTTCTTAATTATTCTTTCATTTAGCAGGAATAGTGTTAGAGCGAGAGAGAGAGAGCGAAAGCTGACATGCCCCCTTAAATGAATAAAGTGTAATTTCCAAATCAACCCAGCCAGACGCAATATGATGCACCGAGTAAGCCATAGGATAGAAAGATACCAAGATGCTACAGAAAATCGATTGCAGGGCAAAACAGATAAATTTAATATTATAACGAGCAATCGATTACTTGTGCCAATATTCTACGAGCTAGGGCGCGCCCTGGCTGTACTGCAAAGACCTGGCGAATACGTAAAAGCTAATTATCAGCACGGATACAGAGAAGGCATACAGGGAGTCAACAAACCGGCCCCGACAAGTCACAAGCCAAAAAACAAAAAGACCAAAAACGAAAGAGACACAAACCGGGCAACAGTTGTCAACGTGCACATACACAATAAGAAAAAGAGATCCGGCGAAAAGAAAAACCAAGATTACACATATACAAACTACTTTGAAAGGAATAACGGCTTTTTTTAATTACAATAGAAAATAACAATGACAACAACAATATGCATTTCGTCCGCAATAATCAATCAGAGTGTAAAATCCAAATCAATTTATCCAGGGAACATATAATTTAAAGGTTTATTCTACATTTTAGATTAATTATGTTGATAAGACACATCAATTTTTCTCACTTTCTCGAATTTGAAAAAATTTTGAGAGCTGCCGGATCTCCAGGCTAATAGTCTACTATTAGACCGTGCTATACTTTAACACTACTAATAATGACTTACAAAGTTTACAAAATGAGTTAACACTATTTGATTATAACATATAAAAATAGATTTTAGTATATATAAGATAGATAATTTATTGTATACGATTATGATTTAATAAATTAGTTTATTAATATAATTGTGGGTGTTTTTTAATATAAATCCAATAGCCTCGCCTTAAAAGTTGTGGGTTTGTGGATTTTGTGGGTAAAATCAAAGACTTTTAGAAGGGGTATAACATTTTTAAAATATTCTAATTAATTCTAATAAAAATAGTATTTACCCCCTTGGAACGATACCACAATAAAACCCACAATACCCACAACTTTTTTTTTAATTTAGGCATATATAAATAGTATTTTCTAATTTCATTACCCACAACTTACCCACAACTTACCCACAACTATTATTATTTTATTAACTACTACTATTAGAAAAATATAGTAATATATGCCTAAATTAAAAAAGAATCATCCACAAAAAACCCACAACAAAAAAAAGAAAAAGAGTCTGTTTAATTAACGTCTAACTTTTTGATTGATACCCAACGGGACGAATATTGCCCGGTTTTAGCCCTGGGCTTTAACAACGACACCTTATAGCCTATTTTTTGAAGGTCTTTAATATTCATAGCTAACCTATCGCCAAACGTTTTAGGAGACAGATTAGTTAATTCGCGTTCAACTTCATCAGCAATGTGCTTTCCATTAGCGCCGATTTCACCAAGATGCTGAAATATCAGCTCTGTTTTTAGGTCCGTAAGCTTCATCTGTTTTGTGCTTTCTCCAGGTTTAAGATGCTCGTAACGGTTTATTAATAGTTGAGCCACAATATCATTGGCAAGTATCTCCGAGCTTTGATCGTCCTGTAATTCGTTGTATATGTTCTCGAAATCGTCTGCGCTGTTCTTCGTTATTGTCTCGCTGACCACCCGGCAAATTCTAACAAAGTCTAACATCCGGTGATCTTTCTTTGTGGTCAACTTTTCGGCGGCGATAGTATACAACGTCCTGCTAACGATTTTGAACATAGCCCCAAGTATCAAAGACTTCTTTTCGTTGTAATCTCTCCAGATCTCGTTAAGCGGTTTCCCTTCGTTTTCTCCTAATGGTCTAAGCTTAATCGAAGCGTATCTTTCTCCAACATCATTCATGGATAACGGGTTGCCTACACCGTTAAGAATACACGACCGGCGTATAGTGTTTAATGCCATATCGTTATCTGTAAATCTTACCCGTCGCTGAAAAGTAATACCTGTTGCCGCCTGGCAAAATACGTCGCTTTGCATCCTGCTAAGATAACTCACGTTGTCAAATGCCGGTATAAGACGCTGTGACAATGAAAGTATCAGGTTCTCGCGGTTTTCTTCGAGAGCTGCTAAATCTTCGCTGTTCAAAGGATCAACAAGTCCAACAATCTTTTTTACGAGACTTGTTTTGCCGCTGCCCGGTGGCCCGTCGATCTCGAGACCGGGCTTATCGGTATTGAATGGCATAAGGTTATAGTGCATCCAGCATACCAAGAAATTTTTTACCCGGTCCGTATACTCGTTACGAGCAAACAGTTTATCCATGCTCTTTTCGTCGGTTAATATCCTGCCTTTGTTATCCGTTTCTATTTCGTCGGTCGGCAGTACACGCATATCTAATATCCGGTATAATTCTTTGATGTCGTCAATTTTTGCGGTTAGATCCGGTTCGATCTGTTCGCCCATACATCCGAAGTCTTTAAAGATTAACGGCCTGGGTACAATGCTGACGCCATCGCCTTTTTCGTCGGGCACAATTTGGACCGCCCGGCCATCCTTCAAATCATAGTATACCTTCGCGTCTTTCGTATACATCGATTCCCCAGCGACACGGACGAACAAGTTAATTCTCTTTGTTATCTTCGCTCTCCTGGCACGTATCGCGTTTTTTATAGCGGATTCCCCGGAGGGCTTACCGAATATAGTTTCAAACCTGTTACATAGTTGCGCTTTGTAGTCCTCGCTGTAAATGCTGATAATCCGCCGTATACCCTTTATGTCATTGACAATTACATAATATTCATTGTCAGTATCCATAACAAATTCGTCTTGATTCATAAGTTCGCTAATGTATGCGGCATCAGGAATACTGTCAGCATCATCTACGTCTTTACCCATCTTTTCCGTGACAGCAAATATGAGTTTAAATTTTTCATTACTCATATTGGCCGCCATGTTGCCATTTTTTTCTGTTTCTTTGGCGATTTCCAGGTATCCGTTAAGCCATTTTCTTACGCCCATATATTTTTTGAATGTTTTAAATTCGTCCGCGCTATATTCTTCCAGATCGACAGGAGTACGGCCCGCTAACAGATTACTTATAGCTGTCAATGTCGATGTCTTAGCATCTTTGATAAGGCTAATGAGATTATCCTTTGACATGTGACCGTTTTTGATAATGGATTCAATATCCATGTCGGCAGGCAATATTTCATTATACTTTTTTTCGTACATGCTTCGGATCGTGTCATCATCTCGACCTTGCTTGAGGATGTTCTCGGGTACAACTGCATAGGCTTCCATTAGAAAGCCCCCTTGAGCGACGACAAAGCCCTTTTACGCTCTTGTATCCTATCCTGTCTCTTCTTACCTACAGACGATTTAGCCTCGTTTATAGTGGCGTTTATGCGCTTCTGTTCGTCATGTCTTCCGTTGAATTTGTTGTTTGGCGAATATTCCAACAGGTAATAAATATCCGCGTCATCCACGCTATAGGCGATTAAAGTACAAGCTTCATGGAATAATGCCCCGCTTCTATCATTTGCGGTACTTCCTTTTTTCAATTGAGAGACAAGCCAAGACGGAAGATCATACTTTGAAAATATCCTATCGTGATTGTTCCCAATTATCGGCTTTATCGTTGTCTGTTCGACGTTAACAGGCTTAGATTTCCTTATACTGTTAAGATAAGCCAGAAATGCGCCCGGCATTTCTAATAGGGGCTTCTCATATAGTGCATGGCCTTCGAGTGCCCGATATTCTGCCCCGCTGTAATGGTTGCTCGGTGCAGTAACACAATACATGTCGCCGGTGCGAACCTCGCCGTACACTGTGTTAAAAGCCTCTACTGGTTCGACGGTCTGACGGTGCAATACGTGATAGCCTTTGCCGCTTTTCTCTGCTGGAGTATCGAACCATTCGGGATGTTCGGCAAATAGTTTTTCAAACGCTTTACACCCTTCCTCGTCGTCGAAGTCTGTTATAATTGCGTTATTAGCTCCAGCATGGAAAGCAAGATTTCGGCCCGGCACTTCAAACAGATATGCAAGTAAATTCTCCGGGTTATTGGTGCTAAGACGTGTCCAGCTTCCAAGTTTTAATATTGGATGTTTTCCCGCCTGGACCTTCCCGCTTTTCTGTGTGCACTCGTTAACCTTTCGCCCACAGGTGCAGTATCCGTTATGGATGCCTTCGACGGGAAATAGTTTAATGCCATTGTGTAAAGTCTTAACAGCGGCATTGTTCATCTGTTCTGGTGAGGTCATACGGCCCGACCTCCGCAGGTCCGGCGCGTTTCTGGCGCTGGATAAAGTATCCCGTCTTTGTCCTCGGTAATCTTCTTATAATATTTTAGATAACCAACGTAACGATCAACCCGATTAAGGCTCATGCGGAGGGTTTTGGCAATAATGGTCCGTGTTGTGCCGCGAGACATTCTTATCTGACAGCAGACAGCATTTCTATAAAAGTCCTGCATACTAATGCCGCCTCCTCGCTGCGAACGTGATCCCGCCCTCGCAATACACGTAAGCCATTTTCTGTTCCAATAGCCTAGTTAATGTCGCTTCGATGAAGATCAGGGATTTACCGGTTTTGTTAGCGAGGGTTTTCTCGGATATTGTCGAATAATCCTCGGGTAAAGCGTTGTAAATCTGATAGCTCGACGGGAAAGCCTTATCTACTCCCGCGTCGTACAATGCAGTGCCGTTAGATTCGTAGATCCCCTTGGGGCGCGAATTTCTATTTTTTGTTTTTTCTAAAAACATATTAGTTTACGCCTCCCGCTTTTACAACGTCGCGTCCCTGTGTATCGACAATTCTACACCGGCCTGCCTGCGCTTCCATGTGCAACGCTATCCGGTGAACTAATGGCAGTGAGTTAATAACATCCTGCGAGTAAACTTTGATCGGGCCGGCCTGCATTAGTTACCAGCTCCGTTGTGTCTATCAGTTACGATTTTGGTAAAATGTTCTACGCCGTGGCGTGTTAATGTGTTGGTGCCGCCTCTGCGACCGGCTGCGATAAACGCCCGCCTGCATGCCTGGCACGTCCTATATTTGGTCTCGTCGTCAAACTGCCCGTTACAAACTGGGCAAACTCTTAAGGTCATACTTTATCGGTCCTGTTATCGTGAAGGGCCGACAGTTGCAGAAAAGATTTTTGCGCTTATACCCGGCGAGTGCGCGTATCTGAACACGTCAGCCGGTACTTATTCACGTCGCCGGGGGCGTGTGCTGTCATGTTCAGAATCATATATTAATCACCTGTTCAATCAATTTTTCTTTTTCTCTCCTATTCCAGCGGTTATACAATGGTTTGTATAACGTTCGCATATTATACAAGTCATTGCTATAATATATAGCTTGCGGTTAAGTAGTAAGCGCTGTATGCCGAATAAAATCAAGAAAATAATAAAAAATGAGTTCCATGTACGATATTATTTTCTAAAAAAGAGGCAAAAAAATTCCATAGGACTATTTTTTGAGCCCTTCGATAAGAGCTAAGAGCTTATCCTCTGATATATTGCTCGATAATAGAGCGTTAACAAACTTTTCTGCCGTAGTAATGCTTTTAGAGTTTATAGCGTCGTTTTTAGCCTGTTCGCGAGCGTTTATAGCGGCCTCTGTAAGCGGTGAACCGCACCCGCCGCAAAAGCCTTTCCCGGGCGGGCTGTTCAGTCCGCAAACCGGGCATAGTTTAAGCTCGATTGTGCCAACCTGCACGATCTCCGATTCTTTGATGCCTGCAAGCCTGCGCTGTTCTTTTGCTGTCTCATCGTTGCCTAAATGGGCATACGTCTTAATCATCGGCGAATACTCGACACCCCATGCCATAAGGCATATTTTGGCGATAGATACGTCATGCTGTAACCAATAGGTGATCCGGCTGTGTCTCAACGTGTGCGGAGTCGCTTGCCGGTCAGTAATGCCCGCCCGCTTTGCAGCGTTCTTAACCACGTCGCGCACGACATCAAGTGTTATCTGTTGACACGTCCCATACGTGAGAAATACGAACCCGTTCTTATCGCTTGCGTTTGTAGCGTCACGTTTCCAGGTATTCAGGTATCCGTTAAATAGTACAGTGGATATGTGCCTTTCGTAATCTGTCTTGCTATTAACGACTATTGAAGATTCTCTTTCGCTTATCTGTGTAATGTCGCTCCATCGAAGCCGCCCAAGATCAACAGCTCTTAAAGCGCACTCGTATTGAAGCGACATCATGCATCTATCCCGCGAATTGTCGGCAGCATCGATAAGCCTTGATATTTCATCGGCTTTCATGATGTCGTCGGCCTTTTTGCTTTTTAGCTTGCATTTAACCGGTTTAATCTCATCCCTGATTTGCGCTTCGCTAATTTTTGACCATTTGTTTAACGTTTTTATTTTCGATTCTTTTAAGCCCCATCTGAAAAACCCTTTTACAGTTACAACCATAACTTTCTGATAGGTTTTAGAATAAAGCGGTTGACCGGTTTTGTTAGTCGAATTTTCCATATCTACTTTTGCCGATAAGAAGTCATTTAAAATAGCTTTACGGTAAGGTACTTTCATAAAAGTACGCCATAGTACAATAAAATTGAGGATATGATATAGCGTCATATACTCGGTGTTCTTACCCTTTTTCGCTTCAATAAAGGCACGAATAAGCGTATAATCGTCTTTTGTGATAGTATTGCTTTTCAATGCAGATTGAAATTTAGTTTCAATGTACGTTTCCCACTGGTCAGCCGTTTTATGGAACCGGTCAGTCCTATCGATCTTAGGCATGATTGATATAACGACTGATAACTATTTAAAAATTATGTACAAACGGTCTTGTTCAGTGGGTATATTCTGAACAACGAGTATTTACACGTTTGTATCTAATTATGTGCTTTTCGGCATACGTAGCCATAAAACAAGCCTTTAATGCCATAGGTACGTTTTGCACCCCTGATTTGTAAAATGCAATAAAGTAATATATTAATCAAAACAGGATACTTTTTAAAACTGTGAAAATAAGTAGTTTTCCTATTTATACTCTTTTCTAAGACGCAGACGCCGTCTTCATTATTAATATAAAAATGAATGAACGCGCCGTGCGCGTTAGACTCTCACAATCTATTTATAGTTAGACTCTAACATAATAGTATGAGGTTAGACTCTAATGTCATTCGATAAGACAGCATATCAAAAAGAATATATGAAGCGTCGAAGAGCCGGGGAACTTCCGCTTAGTCAACAGCTCCAGGCAGAGGTTGAACGACTTACAATAGAAAACAGACGGCTCCAGGCAGAGGTTGACGAATTTAAACAATACCGCATAGCATCGCTCGTACATGGGCGCGAATTAACCGACACGGAAAAGCGCGAACAGTTTATAAAATACACTGAACAGCGGTCAAAAGAACTTATAGCAAAAATAGATGCTGACCAGATCGCAGCGGATATTTCAACAGATGCTATGTACGTCATGGCTTCCGGCATGTGCGATAATCCTCTTGATATGGATACGACTTTCCCGCATGATGACACAGTATATAGGCTCGTATATTGTGCAATTGATGATATTAGGCTTAAGAAGAGAACTATGATATTAAAGGAAGCAATCGAAGCCGACAAGAATAATAAAATCGAGTTTGAAAGCTCTGACGGCTCATTTATGGTTAGACGTGATGGGATTGTCTCAAATGTCCATTATGAAAATAATAAAATCGTTTGGGACAAAATAGACGAATTAGACTCTAACAAAGAGCAAATAGAGAAGCCCAAAAAGAAAAGACAATCAAAATCTAAAAAGAAACCCGTCGAACCGGAACAGCCGAAAGTTGAAGGCATCGCGGATGAGTGCCAGAATTGCCGCACTCGCATACCCATATGGCACCATGACAAGACACAAATGATACAAGCATTATGCGATGGGAGAGCAAACATCAAAGATTGCCCTGGACATTATTACGATGATGATTAGAGTCTAACATTTTTACCATATTAGCGCCCGCGCGCGCAGGGAGACTACTTTCAAGGGGAAATTAGTTCCCTTTGATTCCCCTCACGCCCGCGCGCGCAGGGATGAAATAGCCCCCGTAATCCAGAGCCTACGAATGGAAACCTCACGCCCGCGCGCGCAGGGATGAAATTCTAGTTTAGATGATCGGCTTCAAGCCGATTTCCTCACGCCCGCGCGCGCAGGGATGAAATGTCGATGTCTCTGTAACCTTAACAGTGCCGTTACTCACGCCCGCGCGCGCAGGGATGAAATTACACTGGTAAGCTTATCTGCCTGGCTGACAGCCTCACGCCCGCGCGCGCAGGGATGAAATACTGAATATTCTACTTAATACAAATTTAAATTGTAGGTCTGTGGGTACTTCTCCTATTACCCATGCCTTAAAAGTCGCTCTACGGTCAAATTTGAAAGCCTGTAGATAATCACAGGATAGAAACCCTATGAAAATTAGAAAAAGACGTTTTTGTTAAAGTTAATTGGTTAATGGTTCGGCCATGCCGATTTTAACGAGCTTGTCATGGTATTTTTCTACCGCCTGATCTTCTATCAGTCGTTTCGTGTCGGCTTCCATCTCCAGGTGGATCACGGGCCATGTCTTTTTCTCGTCGGTTTCATCTATGTAACTGTTTTGATCGGTTATGTACTCGATGTACTTGTCTAATGGGCTTGCGTGTAGTATGATTTCCACCGGGACCATTATGCCACAACACGGACACCTGATCTCTGTTAATGTTCTGGTATTTTCTTCCATTTCATTTACCTCCTTATGGTACTTTGTACCATATAAGCGATTGGATAGCAAGCTATAAATAAATTATGGTACAAAGTACCAATAATGAAAGAAAGTTTCAAAGCTCAAATAAACAAATACAAAAACCGGATCACAGTACCAAAAAACATCGTGGACTATTTAAAATTAAAGCCCGGCGATTGGGTACAAGTCACCATAGAGACCACCGATAACAACAAAAAAGACTAGACGTGGCTATAACTGGCTTTGTCGAATTAGATAAACGCCAATTAAGCGGTCGGTCGTTCATCAGCTTGTATTGGTATAATTCGGTAAACTTTTTCAATAATGCCGGGTCCACGTCGGAGATGTTACCTATAACAGCGGTATCTTTAAGTAAAATATAAAGTTCATTTAACGTTAAACCGCAACACCTAGCCATAGCGTTAATATATAATTGTTTTTCTCTCTTAGTAACAGGAATAGGGCAAGCTAAAATAAGTGTTTTAACATCCGCCTTTTTTCGTTCAAAACGTCTAAAGTTTTCCCCGTCTTCCATAAACAATCAACTCCAAATTATTATTAGGCGACCGGGACCAAGACAAACCGGTCACTATGTTTGTTTAGGTTTGTATACACCGTTTTGTTTGTTTCCGAAACATTTTGATAATCATAATATTGCACATGCCGAAAATAAAAAAAATAGTATCCTTAGAAAAAGCTTTTCACCCTGCTAAGGATATTACCGACCTCGAAACCGCTAACTCCGCTTGTCCATTTGAAAGCTGGCGGGCGTGCCTGTACTCTGTGTGCTTGCTGTTTTACCCTGGCAGCATTAGCCCGGCGCTGCTCGTTCGCTCTTTCTGCCTGTTGCCTCTGGTTCTGTGCTTGCTGTTCCTGTCTGTACTGTCTGCTGTTCATTCCCCACGAATATGTATTAAAATTCATTTCTTGTGTCCTCCTTTCTTGCTTTTTCCCTTTTTGCGCGTCTGTCTGCGCGGTCCCATGAAGTTATAGCCGTCGTCGAAATCAAAGTTAACATATGCCTGGCCGAAAAAGTCATAGTCGATACTATCTGGTTTGTATGATCCGTTATCGCTTCCGTTTCCGTCATAATATTTTGAATTATCATACGGCTGCTCATACGGGCTATAAGGCGGGCTATATGGTATTACTGACGGTATCGAAGGCGGATCATACGGCCCGATGGATGGGCTATAAGGTGGGCTGTACGGCGGGCTATATGGTATCGGTGACGGTATCGAAGGCGGATCATAGGGGCCGTAAGACGAACCATATGAAGGCTCAAATATGTTATTATTCGGTGATATGCCATAGCTCGGCATTTCTATTCTTGGCAAATAGCTTCCGAAAATCGAGGGGCTTTCATATGACTGTTCGTTGTAAGACCTGGGCGTATTAGTATAGCTGTTGTCGAATATGTTTTCATACATCGAGCTATATCGGCTCGTGCCCGGTGATACGTCATATTGTGAGAAAATGCCCGCTTCGCCAGCGTTATCGAATATTGTTACTACGCCACTATTTTTAGGCGTACTTGATACGTAAACGTCTAACGGGCCTTCCCGGATGTTTGTGGGAGCGTATTTTTCTTGCATCATCTTGTAGATTTCAAGCCCGCTTTTCGTCGTGACAACTCCCGATTCCAGCTCATAGGGAAAGTTTTGTCTTAACATCTTATCGACATTCACGTTAAGCCGATCTCCGAGAATACTATCTTGCATAGATAGTTCTCGGCTGTATGATACGTAGTCGTAAAGGTCTTTGCCTAATCTGTAGTTTTTCGCCGGGTTGATCGTATCCTCGATTACCGCCTGTGATTTTCGCATTAGGCCATAGGTCAAATCTTCGCTGCTTATCCCGGTCGCATAGTCTACGCCCGCCCTGTAGATCTGGCTCGTCTTGATCGTCGGCAATACTTTGAAAGTCATGCCGCCGCCTTCGCCCGGATTTACAACGTCGTGAATATCAAGGATTTTCGCACCTCTGAAATATACCTGTGTGCCATCCGCGTAAGCTTCGCTGGGGAACCTATAGTTAAGCTGTTCGACTGCCCTTAAAGCCACGTCCGGCGCACTCCTACCGAGAATATCAAGGTCGCTAGTAATGCGCGGCTCGAAATACTTGAATTGTGATTGCGTAATGCCACCATAAGCCCGGTTCAACTCGTTAGGCACAGAATTAAGCACATTATCAAGCACCGGGTAAATGTCCTTCGGAATATTAGACGATAAAGAATAGTCGGGCGCTACGACGTTTCGATAACCGATATTGTCCGCAGTCTTGATAGTGTCAACACCGGCACTTACAACGCCCCGGTATTCCGGGTTCCTAAACTCTGTATACGCCGCTTTAACGCTTATTTTAATATCGTCGAACATGCCCCGCGACATAACGCCGGTTAACATGCTATCGCCAGCAGTCCCGCTTATCCTGCTAATAACCGCGCTGCCGGGACCACCGGTCCAGCCCATTTTTGCGCTAAACTTGCCACCAGCTATAACGGCGGGCGCGAGCATACCGGCAGTCTCGCCAAATCCGCTCCAGGGATCTTGCATGATCCTATCTGCCTGACGCCCGGCCATGATCCCCATGCTCCCGACGACGCCCGGCCCGGAATTGCCTACGACGACATTATAATTCCCCGTCATCCAATCGACGGCGCCACGAAACACGGGGAAATTGTTGCCCTTCGCATATTGCTGCTGTATCTGTTCGCCTAGTGCTTCGCCGCCGAGAGCTGCCACGCCAAACAACGTTGGGATACCGCCCGCAACGGTGCCGATGCCAGAGCCTACAAAGCCGACTCCGGCTTTTAAGGGGCCGCCAAAAAACGGGACGCTTCCGACAACGTTTTCAACGCTCATAGTGACGGTTTCAAAATATGAGGATACGCCCTGCCCAAAGTCTACGAGTCCACGCGCCCCGATAACATCAACGGCAGTATATCCGCCCCAATTATACGTGTTTGAGGGCACTTTGTTAACAGAGTTTTGTACGCCCTGCCAACCGGCCATAGATGCCGTCATAGTCTGATCAGTATATTTCGGCAACGAAAACCCGGCAGACATAAACGGCACGACACCGCCGCCGCCATAAGATACCGCGTCCATCGGGTGCGCCGTTACGCTTGTAGGCACGTAATTAGATAACGGTGCTGTTCCGCCGCGTCCGGTGCTCATCTGTTGAGCCGTGACCGCTCCAGGGAGTCCGCCGAACGGGTTTGCCGTAATCTGTTGCGGTGCTGTCGGCTGTACGACCATAATATTACCCTGTCCATACCCTTCATTGCTGACCATTACGGGGCCGCTATAAGTATCGGGCGGTCCCTGCACCACCCCGGTAATTGTACCCGTAATGCCCCCTGGCACATTGCCCGGAGTAGCCGGACCGTAACCCGTATAGTATTGACCTGCGCTATTAATCATGCCGCCCTGCCACACAAAAGCAATCGTGGGACTGTTTTCAAGCTTAACAGGCGTTCCGCTCGGAAATTGTGATAGATAAGCCCTCGAAGCCTCAAAGGAATCCCCGCCAATATCAGGAATAACGACGACAGGACCGTTAACAGTAAAAACAGGATTTACCGGTGTATACGCGGACCGGTTATATATGTTGATGTTATTAGCGGCAGCATAATTTATAACTGCCTGTTGGTCCATTGCGGATAGGTTTGAAAAAGACGCGCCGCTGCCAATATCAGCGCCCGGACTATTAAAGAAGACTCCGATGTTATTAGGGCCGACCACGACGTTAGATATCTGGCCCTGGCTGAACCCTGGGGCATTATCAACGACTCTGCCGCTTCCGCCGCCTACAATCGACTGTGGAAGGCTACCGGTCACGTTTACACTGTTACCGTACCATTGCCGTGCAGCCATGTACAAATCGCTTTCTGTCGCATAGCTAGCAGCTATTCCGCCGTATGAGCCGGCATAACGAGATCTGACTTCGTTAATATCAATAGACGACGGCCTAAAAGTAGTAACAACTGATCCGCCCGAAGTCGTACCGGAAGGCGCGCCCGTTACAACGTTTACCCCGCCGACATTCTGGCCTGTAGAAGCGTTATACTGCGATAATGGCATTGCCTGTCCCTGCCAGATTACTACGCCGCTAGGACTGTCGCCCATCGCCATTATTCGCACACTCCTGATCCTGATATTGTTAACTCGGAATTGTCGATCATGCCGTAATTTACCCCGGTTCGACGCGAGTATTCCTTAAAAAACTTACTAATAAATATATCGTCCGGGATAATAATTTTGTTATTTTCGACAGGGTAATCTATCAATTTTTGAATTTCCGCCCTCGGAATACCGGCACATAGAGCGACAAGACTTTTATACGCGCCTAATTTGCTACGCTGCGACGGTGGCCGATAAAGTGAAATAAAACCGGCAGCCGTCATTAATTTAATACTGTGTTTTTCGCAATAGAGTTTAGACATTTACATTGCCCCCGTTTGATTTTATGAATATTAGCCGGGGAAGATTAGGCCCCGGCATTTTGGTTTACTCTCTTATGTATTTTATGACGTATTTTTTATAATTTTTATTTGTATTTTTCGTGCTCAACGATTATCATACCGAGCGAAAGCAAAAAACATGCTACAAACGCAGAACCGAAGAGCAGATCGGGGATATATATGCGATACCAACCGCAATAAAATCCGATAAAACCGGCAAATATCGTCCCTACTAGACCTAAATATCCACGACGTGTGACAGCCCCAGCCCCAAAGATGAACAGCGGCGGACAAAGTCCTATCCAAAACAAATAAACCAAAGGTATTCCTGTTTCGGCTAAGACTATTTGTCCGGGGAATCCTACACCTTGCGGATAATACTTTTTCGTGTTGCCGTCGCTCTGTGTTGCGGTGATCTCTACATAATAGCTATTTCCGCCCGCATCGAGTACAGTAAAGTTATAGTCCCCACCGGCCCCGGCTGTCTGTGTCTCGATCAGTGTTGGAGATCCGCCGAAGGTCGAATTGTTCCCGTACAGTTTGAAAGATAAAGCGGTAGTAGCGCCGCTGTAATCGATGTACGTGCCGTTGATGTACCCGGTATTGCTAACTTGATTATAATCGGCGCTCTGCGGATAGTATACCTGGCTCTGATTACCAAAACTGTCAGGCGTCACAATCGGACCTAAAAGATTAGAAAACTGACCGCCGACAACGTCCAGGAACGGCTGATCAAACTGATAATACAAGTTTATCGGCGTGATCGTATACGAAGCATTAACACCATTAGCAGGACTGTTAAAAGCTACCTGATAAGTCGAAGTCGGATTAAGATAACAGGCAAATACCCCGCTACCATCAGTTACCCCGGTGAACAACAGATTTCCATTAAGATATACTGCTGCCGGGACACCATCGAGACCGAGATAGCCAAGCGTAGTAAGTTTAAACTGTGTTAACTGTACTGCCCTTGTTGCTTGGGTGCCTATGATTACGCGATAAGGTTCATTACCGATATATCCGCTTTGGATAATCGCGCCAGTTACAGGATTTAAAATATACATCGTATTATCGAAAGCGCCACAAACATACAACGAATCATTATAAACGTTGTAGGCTATTCCAAAAGGACCGCTGTCGGATGGCATTGAAAAATTTCCCTTTGAAGTGCCTGCGCTGTTAAGTACCGTTACCTTATCTGACGCCTGGAGACTAACAAAAATATATCCGGTGTTGTTGATCGCTATTTTGTCCAGCGGTGCCGAATATCCTGAATTATACGTGTGGGTAAGCGCGAATACACTTGTAGATGATAAAGTCATCCTATAAATCTTGCCGCCATAACCACTAGCGTATAATCTCGAATTTGTATAATCTATGGCAAGATCGCTAGGGCCGTCTATACTACCAACACTACCAATAATATTCAAGGTATTGGGGTCTAATTTATAGACAACATCGTTAAGGCGGTCAGCTATAAATACATAGTTAGAAGTCTTGTAATATATGATAGATTCGGGGTTAGTAATCGCGGTTGTGGTTGTTATAATAGTGCCGCTGTTAACATCAATTATAGAGACTTTATTATCATTAGCATTAGAAACATATAGTTTTGTCCCGTCGCCATTAAAAGCAATGCTAACGTCATACGGCCCTGTACTGTCAGTTATTAATATTTGCTTGATCAGAGTAAAATCTATCGTACTATAAATATCAACATATTTATATTTGTTATACGATATAGCTAACATAGTACCGGTAGGATTTAAAATAGCGTTAATAGGATTGCTATTAACCTTAATATCAGTAATTTTTTGATTATTATTCGCCGGATCTAAAACACTTACCATATTACTATTATAATCGGTCACATATGCATACAAATACCCCCCAGCAGGTATTGCATGAGCTTGCGAATGAGTATCTATAATATCAACATATGCAGTAGATGGACTCGAAAGAGTACCATTAACAGGACTGGATAAAGCAACACTAAAAAATCTATCACCATGATAAGCATTACCGTAAATTATTGGTACGCTAAAAGTCTTGCTTGTTTCGCCCGCTGCAAAACTCAACGTGCCACTAGTCGCAGTATAATCATACCCGGCCATAGCCGTGCTGTCTGCTGTGGCATAGTCTACGCTGCCCGTATAAGAGACGGGTATTAGTTTTACATCGTCAAAATATGCTATGCTGCCATCATACGTAATTATGCTAACCAGTACATTTACAGTATTGGCATTTGTTGTAAATGTCCCGGTTAACTCATGCCACTGGTTCAATGTCGAAGGCGCGGCGATAGTATACGTGCCAATTATGCCACCAGTAGCATTATACTGATATATTTGAACATAAACGCTATTAGCACCAACATATGCTGTCGGATAACAATAAGCGTCTAACATTAACGTTTCGCCGCCCGTAGCCAAAACACGCTGCGACGCACCAATAAAATTGCCCGTAGTGCTTACAACATATGCGCTTCCAATGCCGC
>Ga0209016_1001654_pt1 | contig 17102 bp, 8 predicted proteins | sample EPASupsiteSAE305_FD_187265 | JGI IMG/M metagenome (GOLD analysis project Ga0209016, IMG submission 187265) | Bioremediated contaminated groundwater microbial communities from EPA Superfund site, New Mexico - SAE3-05 (SPAdes) (version 2) | ecosystem: Environmental > Aquatic > Deep subsurface >...
GTAAAGTAAATCAGTTAGTTTATCAAGATGCAAAGATCTCCGAAGTCTTTACAACACTTTCAATCATCATTATAAATAATCGAACTAAAATTGCCAAATATTCCGGGGCGGGAGATTTGCCCGTTGTTTATAAAAACGCGAAGGAAGGAACTGCCGGCTTGATTCAATCTAAGGGAATGCTTTTAGGATTTTCATCGAATGGTTTTTTTGAAGATAAAGAAATTTCCATGGGAGAAAACGACATGCTTGTTCTCTTTACGGATGGTATAATCGAATCCAGAAATCAAAACGGCCAACCATTGGAAGCAGAAGGTTTGGTGAAGTTGGTACGCGAGTTACCTAATTCAGTAGATCCGCTTGGGGTATTAAAAAGTCAAATCAGTTCATTTACAAATCAAAAATTTGAAGACGATACCAGCCTCATTACGATTCTTGCCAAATAAAACCGGAATGGTTTAAATAAATATTTTCACTTAAACCACGAAATGTGATAAAGATGTCTTGTGTGATGTTTCTCAAGATGTTATATTAAACCAGTTGATATTTTTACAGGTAAGGTAATTAGTTATTAACAAAACCCACGGGGTCCGTGATGGAAAATATTAGTTCGGTTCAAGAAAAGGTTCACTCAGGGATTTCGGTAAATTTAAAAAGCCCGTTTCTTTTGAGGTTTATATATTACCCGCTAAGGGCGGGACTTTTCGGGTTTTCGCTCTTTTTTACAACGATATTTATATCAAAATATGTGGGGTATCTTGTAAAAAATACTCAAATATTTAAGATAGATATTAACGATGTTATTCTCTCGTTGCTGGGTTTTATTTTGCTTGGTTTGATTAAATTCTTGGAAAACATTAAATCGGAACCATTAAAAAAATAATTGTGGCTTGCACTTATAACTTTAGGGGATGAGTCTCTTAAATTGGAACGGCAATTTTTAAACGTTTATCAGAATTGCAAAAAATGAAATTGATATGCGTTCAACTCTACAAATAAACCGGTGTAAAAAACTTCGTTTACAGATCTAATATATTCCTCCCCGTTCCACAAATCGGTTAAAACAATAAGTTCTTCCGAATTGGCTGTGTGAATCTTTATCCTTCCTTGAGACGGAACATTACCATAATTTATCACCACAAGACACCGAAGTGAATTGTAAGTCCAAAGCCAGGACAATAAATTTTCATATGAGCGGTCTTTCTCCCAGCCGGGTAAAACTTCTTTTATCTCCCATTCACCCAACGAAAAGATTTCATTCCTTGTAAGCTGAAATAATTTATTGTAAAAAAGAGCAACTATTTTGTTCTTACTTTCTTTGGGTTCTCGCCCAAGTTGAACGGGCAATTTTATTTTCTTCCCATCAGATTGTCCGTCGAAAAAGAAACGCATTCCCGGAATTGTAGAAATGATTGCAGCCGCGGCTAAAGATTTTTCTAAGCCGAGAGAGTGGATCGTCCGGTCTTCATCATGGTTTTCTATGAATCTTGCTGATTTTAACTGAAACGACATATCCGCACGCAAGTGGTCTCGAATATTTTTAGGAGTTCCATCTTTTAAGCGGTCTAACAATTTTTTATCGTAAGTGAAATCAAAACCTAATTGCTGCAAATCCCATTCTAAGTTCCAGTAGGCTTCGGCAAGAAAGAGAAAATCGGGATGTGCTTTTTTTATTTCAGTTATTGCCGACTGCCAAAACTCATCATGCGGTTTTGGAAAAAGATTTTCATCGATAACTCCGCGCCATGTATTTCCAAAAACATTATTTAGCGTAAGCATAGCCATATCACAGCGAACGCCGTCACATAATTCAGCTATATTGAGCAAAGTGCCGGTTAAAAATTCCCGTGTTCTCAAATTAAAAAAATTTAACTGGATCGTGTCTGTCCAGGCCGGAAAAAAAGGATCGCGACCGTGAGCAAAAATCCGATGAGGCTGCTGGATTGGTCTATAAAACGTATGTCGATCGGAAGAAAGAATTTCCTCTGTTGTTTCTAAAAAAATATCAGGATGAGTTTTTAATAAAACGGTCTCAGCGCTAAAGTGGTTTGGAACAAAATCAAGCAAGAGTTTAATGTTTAAATCGTTCAGAGTTTTTTTTAGTTGATGTAAATCTTTTTTGGTTCCGAGCTCCCGATTAACTTCATACGTATCGATTGCGTAAGGCGATCCGATCACATCTTTTCTCTGCCAATCTTTTAAACTTCTGTTGTATGATTGAATTAAATATTCTTCAAAACAACAACGGTCGATCAGGATGTCGGTTGTTTGCCAGATACCCATCAACCAGACAATTTTAATTCCGCTCCCGGCAAGATTTTCCCAATAAGAAGAGGGAATATCTGCAAGTGTCGCTCTGCTTCTATCGGTATCATATCGCCTGACAAGCAGTCTTATATTTATTTCGAACAGCTTTGGATTTTTCATTTTACCAAAAGTTATAAAGAAATTGAATTTATCGCTTCAACCAGATTGCTTGAAATATGTAACGAAATAACTCTTCTGTTTTTATTCGATAGAGCATTAAAATCACCTTGAGCTTGAGCAGTTATTAGTACTCCAAACGAATATCCTTGATCCGGAACCACTACATCATTTTTAATTTCGTTTGTAATTTGGATGAATAATCCGTTATTTTTTCCACCTTTGTGTAGCTGTCCCGTTGAGTGGAGAAATCGCGGTCCAAATCCAATAGTGGTTGCAAGGGCATATTTAGCAGCGATTTTATTTCGCAGTGTTTGCAGCGCACTGTTCACCTCGCTTCCATATTCCGTAAAAGACATTAAGGAAACGTAATCGTGTTCATCGGCTTGGGCGAGAAATTTATTTAGAGCGGATTCAATCGAATCGGTTTTCGCGAATTGATTTTTATTATCGATTAACGAAATTGCTCCTTCCGTAATTGCCGCCGGAGTTTCAGGGAGTTTTCCGTTTGCCTTGTATGCTTTCAAACTTTCGCCGGCTAACATTTTAGCAAATTGCACATCGGGCTGGTCGAAGGGATGAATCTTTAACACAACACTTGAAAGAGCCGTAGCAATTTCCCAACGATAAAATTCTTTTGCTAATTGATAGACATCGTCTAACTCAAAAACAAGTACCGGCTTTTGCGCTGCGATCAAGTCTGAAGCAAACCTGTCAAGATTTAAGTTGTCATCATTAATAAGTTTGATAAAAATATAAACACGGTCATTTTTATAAAACTCAACCGGTGAAATTTCTTCATCGCAAATTGGTAAAATTCCTTTCCCGTCTTTGCCGGTACTTTCAGCTACTAATTGTTCGATCCATTGAGGGAAAGAAGAAAAACTTGATGAGACGTAGAAAGTTATTTTATCTTTTCCATTCTCGTACAATTCTCCAAGCGCGGCGCCAAGCGCAAAGCCCGGATTTTTTTGGGCTTCAACATAGGATTGGCATTCATCGGCAATTTCTTTTGCATTAATTAAAAATCTCTCTACATCAATCCCCATTAAAGCAGCGGGAAGTAAACCGAAATAAGTTAACGCGGAATATCTTCCTCCAACATCACCCGGGGTTGAAAAGATTTTTCTGAACTTCTTTTCAGTTGCAAAATTTTCAAGCCAGGTGTTTGGATCTGTAAGCGCAACAAATTGCTCTCCGGGATTTTTGTTAGACTTACTTACTTCATTGTAAAAGAAATAGAAGAATGACATCGTCTCAATCGTTCCGCCGGATTTGCTTGCAACGATGAAAAGAGTTTTGGATAAATCGTAAGTTTCTGCAATGCGCTTAACATTTAGCGGGTGAGTATTGTCAACAATTTCAAGTTTTGGATAACCAGGTTTTGAACCGAAAGTTTTTGAAAAAACTTCGGGGGCTAAACTGCTTCCGCCCATACCCAGCAATAAAATGTTGGTGTAGGTATTTTTTATTTCATCGGCAAATTGTTTCAGTTCATCATATTTGTCTAACATCTTATAAGGTTTATTCAGCCAGCCAAGCCGGTCTGACAACTCTTTTTGTTCAGCGGGATTTTCTTTCCAAATTGCCGGATCGCAATTCCACAACCGCGATGGGATATTTTGGTTCTGCCAAAGTGAAAGTCGTGCTTCTACTTTATTTGATAATTCGTTACTTAAATGAAAACATACTTTTTCCATGCGATCCTCAAATTCTGTTTGATTATTTTTTCCATATGAAACTTACAAAAAATATTTTTTTGTTACTTTAGAAACAGCAATAAATTTTACTTATTAAATAGATAGAGAATTGAAAGATGAAATTAGCTACTTTGTGTTATGTTAAAAATCGGGAAGCAAACACCACATTAATGCTCCACCGGATAAAGAAAGTAAATGATGTGCACGAAGGGAAATGGAATGGACTCGGCGGCAAATTTGAACGAAGTGAAACACCCGAAGAATGCGTTATCCGGGAGATAAAGGAAGAATCCGGTTTAACCATTGTTGATCCTAAGCTGAAAGGATTTATCACCTTTCCTTTATTTGATGGGGTACACGACTGGTACGTTTTTGTCTTCGTAGCAGAAAATTTTTCCGGTGAACTTATTGACTCCGACGAAGGAAAGCTGGAATGGATTCCCGATGGAAAATTGACACAACTAAATTTGTGGGACGGGGATCAGATTTTTATGGAATGGCTTACCGACGACAAATTTTTCAGCGCTAAGTTCTTTTATGAAAATAAGAAGCTTGTGCGGTACGATGTTTCTTTTTATTGAGCCAATTTCTAAGTTAGCAGTAACTCTTCACCTTTTTATGAAAGTAGACAAATGTACAAAGTTTTAATGTTCCTCATCATTCTTGCCGCAGGTTCATTCGGGCAATCTTACAAGCAAGTAAAAATCTATTTAAATAATAAAAAAGACATTCGCACCCTGGAATCATTTAACATCAGTGTGGATCATTCGTATCAAACAAAAGATAACGCGATTCTTACCTTTTTAAATGATGCGGAGTTTAACCGGTTAACGATGTTGAATTTTCGTTACGAAGTTTTGATTGATGATTGGAAGTCTTATTATGATAAGCGGGAGCGGATGAGCACGTTTCAGAAAAGAGCTGCGATTGAGAAAAGTAAAAACCAATTTGGTATAACAAATTTTGGTTTTGGTTCGATGGGAGGTTACTATACTTATGATGAAGCGCTTCAGAAATTGGATGACATGAAGGCTCTTTATCCTAATTTGATTACGGCTAAAAATGAAATCGGAACCTCCTTCGAAGGGCGATCTGTCTTTTCAGTAAAAATATCTGATAATCCGGATGCTGACGAAGATGAACCTGAAGTTCTTTATACTGCTCTAATCCATGCACGCGAACCCGAGAGCATGATGCAGATGCTTTACTTTATGTTTTATCTTTTGGAAAATTATGGAACCGATACAGAAGCAACTTATCTTGTTAATAACCGCGAACTTTACTTTATTCCTATTATTAATCCCGACGGTTATATTTATAACCAAACCCAAAACCCCAACGGCGGCGGAATGTGGCGCAAAAACAGAAGAAACAATGGCGCTACCTACGGTGTTGATTTAAACAGAAACTTTGGCCCATCCTATTATTGGAACGCTCCAAACGGCGGGTCAAGTTTAAACTCCGCTGATGAAACGTACCGAGGAGTTTCACCGTTTTCAGAACCGGAAACGGAGAACATCGCAAATTTTATATCAGGACGAAAAATAAGCAACGCTTTGAACTATCATACTTATAGTAATCTGTTGATCTATCCGTATGGAGCGCTGGAGAAAGAAACACCCGATTCTCTTATCTTCCGTGAGTTTGCAACCGATATGACAAAACTTAACCATTATACAGCCGGAACGGATCAAAGTACCGTGGGATATTCAACTCGCGGGAACAGCGATGATTTTATGTATGACGGCGATACTTCATTAGTTGGAAAAATATTTGCAATGACTCCTGAAGTAGGAAATGGATCCGATGGATTCTGGCCGCCCGAAAATAGAATTTTTCCTCTTGCAGAAGAAAATCTTTTTCCGAATTTATACTATGCATGGGTTGCAGGAGGGTATGTTTCGATTGCCGGTTATTCGTTCGATAGAGAGATAGTTATGCCCGGGGAGATGGCGAGATTATCTTTCGTAGTGAAAAACAAAGGGTTAGGTGATGCAAAAAATGTCTTCGTTTCACTGAAAGCTGATACTTCAAAAGTAGGATTATTTACCGAGTCTTCGATAAGGAATCTAAATTCAAGAGAGAGCGGTAACAATTCTGCCTGGTTTGTGCTAAATCCTAATTTAAAAAATGGAGAAGTAGTGCAATTCGTTGTGTCCACCACTCTTACCGGTCCCTCATTACATGTTCCAATGGCTGTTGATACTATCTCTTTAACGGTGGGAACGGCGAATATAGTTTTTAAAGATAGTTCTCTCATCCCATCAACTAATTGGAACATAACTTCCAATGTAACGCAAAAATGGGATGTAACGCCATCTTCTTATAATTCAATCCCGAATTCATTTACCGATAGCCCCAAAGGAAATTATGAAAGTAATGCTACCGTTGTGATGACGTTGAGGGATTCTATCACCCTTCTCGGTATATCCAATCCGAAGTTGACATTTTGGACAAAGTTTGATTTGGAGAATGATTGGGATTGCGGAAAAGTTGAAATTTCTTCAGACCTTGGAAAAACATGGATTCCGGTTGGAGGCAAGTATGCCAACACCGCCGCAGGGCAGGGAAGACAATTTCCAACCAATTCTCTTTTGTACGACGGAGCGCAACAAAATTGGGTGAAAGAAGAAATTGATTTAAAAACATTTACCGGAAAACAAATTAAGATTCGTTTCAGTCTTCTTTCAGATGGTTATGTACAGAAAGACGGATGGTATTTGGATGATATCAGCATTGTTACTTACGATGATTTAACTTCTGTCGATGGAAAAGAGTTAAATACGCCTTTTAGTTTTTCACTATCGCAGAATTACCCGAATCCTTTTAATCCCGGTACGATGATTAATTATCAAACTGCATCAGCCGGATTTGTAACTTTAAAAATATTTGATGTTCTTGGAAATGAAGTTGAAACGTTGGTGAATGAAGTGCAAGAGGCGGGAAGTCACACGGTTCAGTTCAGCAGTGCAAAGAGTCGTTTAGCCAGCGGAGTATATTTTTATCGATTAAAGACGGAGGGTTTTGCTGAAACAAAGAAGATGGTTTTGTTGCGCTAAATTTAATTTTTTACCTGGTCGAACTGAACAGTAAATTTGCTTCCTTTTCCTTTTTCGCTAAAAACTGAGATTGAAGCTTTGTTCAGTTCAACGTATTTTTTTACGAGCGCCAACCCAAGTCCGTTTCCTTCAAATTTTCTTGAGTAACCGGTATCTTCTTGCGAGAATGCCTCAAAGACGCAGGGTAAATATTCTTCAGAAATTCCGATGCCGGAATCAATCACATCTACGCAAATTTTATTTAGATCACTTTTGTAGAGATGAATATTTACATTTCCGGCAGAAGTATATTTTATCGCATTATCAATTAGGTTTGCAAAAATTTGTTTGATGGAATAGTAATCTCCACGGATGAATGTTTCGTCTGTTGAATTCTTTAAAGAAAGTTCAAGTTTTTTGTTTTTTGCTTTAGCATAGAATTCAAGAATCAGATCATCAAGAAGGTTCTTGTTCAAATCGATCTCTTCAAACTTTGTTTCAAAATTGCCGGATGCTATTTGAGAGATGTTAAGAATTAAGTCTATCGTTCGAATTAATCTTTGCGCACTTGAATCAATTATCTTGAACGCCGATTCAAGTCCCGCGGGAAGATTTTCTTCAATCTCTTCCTTTAACAAAGAAGTGAAAGTAACAATGTTGTTTACCGGGGTACGTATCTCGTGAGAAATTTGTGCAAGAAATTCGGTTTTTAATTTGTCCGATTTTTCAGCATCCTCTTTTGCCTTAATTAGTTTTTGCTCGAACGCTTTTCTTTCGGTAACATCTCTTGCAATCCCCTGAACGGCAATTGTTGCGCCGCCTTTAGATATTAATGATGAAACGGTTTCAATATAAACCGAATCGCCGTTCTTCTTCTTCCCGCACAGCTCATGAATTTGATCCGGCTCGGAATTACTATTAAGCAGCTCGATGGTTTTAAAATACTCTTCAAGTTGTTCTGCGGGAAAAAGATCGGAAAGATTCATCTTCTCCAGTTCGTTCTGCCGGTAACCGAACAAGTCAACAAAAGTCTGATTGACATCGGTAAAATTTCCTTTAAGATCATGTATAAAAACAAGCGAGAGCGATTGGTAAAAAAGTGAGTGATAACGTTCTTCGCTTTCGCGCAATTTGTTTTCAATTTTATTTTTATAGAGCGCCATTTCAAGTGCGCCGCGTAAATCTTTTTCCTCGAACGGTTTTACAAGATAGCCGAACGGCTCGCTTGTTTTTGCGCGGTCAAGTGTGGGTCCATCGGCAAAGGCAGTAAGATAAATAACGGGAATTTGATGTTTTCTAAAAAGAATTTCGGCGGTCTCAACACCATCCATGCTTCCGTTTAGCTGAATATCCATCAGTGTTAAATCAGGTTTTGCGTGTTCGGTAACTTTTAAAGCTTCCTCACCGCTGGAGACAACACCAAAGATGTCGTATCCTAAATGTTGTAAACTGTTTCGAATATGTAAAGCAACAATGCTTTCATCTTCAACAATAAGGATTTTAGGTCTTTCGGAAAGAATTGATTTCATTTTATGAACGATTTCTCAGTCTGATTTAGGGGTTACACTGTGTTATTGAAGCTCTGGAAACTTCGGAATAGTAAATTTAAAGTTCGCGCCTTTCCCGTATTCACTTTCAACCCATATTTTGCAATGGTGTTTCTCGATCATCTCTTTGCACAAGATTAAACCGAGTCCGGTGCCTTCTTCGTTATTAGTTCCTTTAGTTGAAAAATGAGAATCTATCCTGAAGAGTTTAGAAATATCTTCCGGTTTGATTCCGACTCCCGAATCAGCAACAGAAACTTCAACAAAATCTCCACGCTTCACCGATGAAACGGTTATGTTTCCACCTTCTGGAGTAAATTTAATTGCATTTGAAATGAGATTCTGAAATACGGAGTTGAGCATATTTAGATCGGCATTAATATGGAGAGACTTATCAGCCTTATTTATAAGCTGAATATTTTTATTGCTTGCCGATCTTTCCAAAATTTTGAAAACATAATTAACTTCGTCGAAAAGGTTGATTCGTTCTGCCTGGAACTCGATATTGCTTCTTTGCATTCTTGACCAGTGGAGTAAATTTTCAATTAATTTATAAAGATTGTTGGAAGCGCCATTAATATCCAGGGCAAGTTTTAGTTTGTCGTTGTTATCGAGCGAGTCAAACTCATTTAAAAGAAAATTAGAACACCCCAGCAAACCTTGAAAAGGGCTCTTAAGATCATGGGCAATTATCGAGAAGAATTTATCTTTGCTGTTATTAAGTTCCTGCAGTTCTTCCGAATATTTTTTTATTGCTTCTTCAGCCCAAATTCTTTGGGTAATATCGATAATAAAACCTTCGAGATAATTTTCATCCGGTTTGTTCGAAGTAACTCCAAAGCCTTTGTCCAGCACCCACTTCTCTTCGCCCTGCTTTGTTATAAGTCTATACTCAGTCTGGTAAGGTTGGTTCTTAACAACACAATCGTTAATTCGGAAGACTACATTTTCTTTGTCATCAGCGTGAATTAATGAGTTGAATGAAATTTGTTTGTTCCCGATTAAACTATCAATTCCATATCCGGTAAGCGCTAAACAACCGTCGCTAAGATAACTCATTGTTCGTCGGGCATCATTCTTACAGCGGTAAGCTATGCCCGAAAGATTATTAATAAGCGTTGAAAGTTTTCTCTCGCTTTCTCTTAACGAACTTTCACTTCTTTTCCTTTCCGATATTTCTATTTCCAAATGTCTATTGGTATCTGCAAGTTCGCTGGTTCTTTCAAGAATAAGTTCTTCAAGTTTCTCCTGATGAAGATTTAAAGCGGTTTCAGCGTTTTTTCTATCGGAAATATCCTGGATGTGAACCAGGTAACCAACAACATCTGAGGATTCTTCCAGAAGGAGTGGAGAGATGAGTAAATCAACATAAACTTCACCTGTTTTGATAACGCGGTAAAGTCTATCTCTTTTGAAGAAATCGAAATCAAAAAGCTGTTCAATTCTGATGGATTCTTTTCGTAAAAGTTTTTCTCTATCCGCATCAGATAAAAAGGAATTATAAAGAAGATTATAGCCGTCAAGTTCCAATACGGTTGAGAGCCCGAAAATTTTAAAAGAAGCTTTGTTCATATGAACGAAGGAGCCGTCCGGACCGAAAAAAATAATTCCGATGGGAGATTCTTCGAAGATGTTGCGGAATCGTTCGGCGCTAAGTTTAAGCGCCTCTTCTGTTTGAAGATGTTCGGAAATTTCCTTTTCGAGCTGGAGATTTACCTCGGTTAATTCTTTTGTACGTTTTTCCACCAGCTCTTCAAGCTGGTTTTGTACCTGGCTCAGATCAAGTTCAGCTTTTCTTTGTTTTGTTACATTACGGAAAACAAGCACAACACCGGTGATCTTTCCCTTTTCATTAATTATCGGAGCGGCGCTGTCGTCAATCGGAATTTCGTTCCCTGATTGTGCAATAAGAGAAACTTTTGACTGCAAATTAAAAGATGATTTTGTCTTAAGTACATGAAGAACCGGATTTGGAACTTCTTCACGTGTTTCTTCATTTATTAATTTTAATGTCCTGGAAATATTTTTGCCGATCAGTTGCTTTTCAGATAAACCGGAAAGTTCCTCGGCAATTTTGTTGGCAAAGGTGATCTTGCCTTTTACATCTGTAGTGATAACCGCATCTCCGATGCTTCTAAGCGTAGTAAAAAGCCATTGCTCGTTCTCTTCTAATTTTTTTTCAATCGAATGTTTGTGCAAAGCAACTTCAATGGTTGAATGAAGTTCTCTTACTTCGAACGGTTTTAAGATATACCCGTAGGGTTCTGCAAGTTTTGCCCTCGCCAAAGTTTTTTTATCTGCATAAGCGCTGATAAAAATTACCGGGATATTGTATTCGGCTCTAATTTTTTTTGCAATAACTACCCCGTCATTACCATCTTTTAACATAATATCAAGAAGAATGAGATCCGTTGATTTCTTATCAACAACCGCAAAGACATCCTTCTCCGTTGAGACAATATCGATGACATTATAACCGGAAGATATTAAGCGTGTCTGCAAATCAATTGCGATGATGCTTTCATCTTCCACAATTAGAATATTTTTCTTTTCCAACAATAGCTCCCACCCCCGTAATTAAAATTCGTTATACAATTTTTCCGGCGTAGGTTCAATTTTAAGCGGCAATGAAAAGCGCTTAGCTTACCCGGAGACTACCTAAAGCTTAGGTAGAACCAAAGAAGCATTTCTGAATGAGGATATCTTAAAAACGTGTTTCAATCGTCAGTCAAAATGCTCGCAGATCAATCATGTTCATTCAGAATATTTTTTTGCACGAACGTAAGAAATATACAAAGTTGATTATTTTTTCTATTTCCTCAGCTTTTTAATAAGAATTCCAAAACAACCGTAATAATTTAATAATTTATCAGTTCAAATTAACATACAAATTGAACATGACCGAAACTCTTTGCATTTTGAGCGGTGAATTGTGGAGTGATTTTCATCCACTTTGAATATGAATCTTCCAAAAATCAATTCCTTGTCTTAAATGGTTTAAGAAACGTTAAAATAAAAGTAGCGCCGTTATTATTTATCTTTTCAAGGTTGCCGTTTAATTGTTTTGCTAAGATATTAACAAGTGTTAATCCAAGGGATTGTGTTTCTCTCGATTCTAAATCTTCCGGTAGCCCGATGCCGTTATCGCCTACAATTAATTGCAATTTGTCGTCTTCAACCGGTAGGAGTTTTATCGTCATTTTACCTTTGCGTCCATCCGAAAAAGCATATTTTAAAGAATTCGAAACTAATTCGTTGATAATAAGTCCGCAGGGAATTGCAGTATCAACATCTAACAAAATGTTGCTGATCTCTACATCAACCTCAATCAATTTTGTGTTGATGTTGTATGCTTTAAAAAGAGAGAGCGTCAAATTGCTCACGTAGTCTTTGATGTCGATATTGGCGAAGTCGCGAGTTTGATACAATTTCTCATGGATGATCGCCATCGATTTAACCCGGTTCTGGCTGTCGTTAAAATATCCGCGGGATGATTCATCCTTTATAAATTCTGCTTGCAAAGTGAGCAGACTTGAAATGATCTGGAGATTGTTTTTTACGCGGTGATGAATCTCTTTGATCATTATCTCTTTTTCTGCAAGAGAGTCCTGAAGGAGTTTTTCCGCTTTTATTCTTTCGGTAACATCAAGGGCAAGCACTAACCGCGCATCTTTTTCGCCAAAAGTAATAGAATGCGAAATAATTTCTGTGTCAATAAATGATCCATCTTTCCTTACATGTTTCCAGATGCCGGCGACATGCACCTTTGGCTGCGGTTTTGACAAATATTCCAAAGCGGCGGGCAGTTCACTTTGCGGATAAATATCTTTTACATTCATGGCTAAAAATTCATCTTTGGAATAACCGTAAATTCTCATAGCCATATCATTTACAGTTAAAAAGTTCAACGAATCTTTTTCGTAAACCCACATTGGATAAGGATTACTCTCAAACAATGTACGATAACGGATTTCGCTTTCTTCAAGGGCGGTTTGGATTTTTGTCCGTTCGAGAATCTCAATCATCAATTCTTCATTTGCTTTTTCGAGTTGTGAAGTTCGCTGAACAACTCTGCTTTCCAACGCCTGGTTTAGCGAAACTATTTTTTCTTCTCTTTTTTTATTTTGATAAGCGTTTGCAAAAATATCGGCGATTACTTTCAGCAATTGCAAACTTTCCTTTGAAAACTCCTTCTTGTGCAGAATCGCATCAAAGCCAAGGAAGCCGATAAGTTCGTTAGAATAGATCAAGGGAAGAATTACAAGTGATTTTATTTTGGACCGCTGCAGAATTTTTTTTAACAATACTATTTCATCCGGCAGTTGCTCAACGTCGGGGATGTAAACCGTTTCGAATGAAGTTAATTTTTCTTCCAGATAGCTTAATGAGGCTGATCCCATTTTTTGAGATTTAATGATTGAACGGGTGACTTCATTCCCGATCCATTCGTGCGATTTTATGTAGGTATGTTCATTTTCCGAACAGAAGAAGAGATAACTTCTATCAACATTAAAAAACATTCCAATCACTTTTAATGCGGCCGAAATACCCTGATCGATTTTTGTTAACGGAATATTAATAAAAGCGGTTGATATGGTGGCGATTAGTTTTTCGAATCTTGCATTTAATTTAAGCGCCTCTTCGGTCTGTTTAATTTCAGTATAATCTTTCAATGTTCCGAAAACACCGGTCGTTTTCAGGTCGTCTTCCAAAGCTCTTTTGCAATGCACCTCAACCCATTTGTAAGTTTTTTGCTTTGTTAAAAAGCGGCTGATCAATATGGAGTCCGGTTTGTCTTTTTTGATGATTTGAGAAAAGAAAAGCATACTCTTCTCTTTTTCATCCGGGTGAAGATAGTCTGCCGGTTCAGTTCCCAAACTTTCTTCTACGGAAAAACCGGTTAGGTTTGTCCAAGCCGGATTTAAGAAAGACCAACGGTTGTTTTCATCAAGCTGAAAAATTACTTCATTAATATTTTCAATCATTGAGGTGCAGCGGTCCCGGGTAACTTTCAGTTTTTCTTCATTTAATAATTGTTCTCGGATTTTTTTAGCTAACGTAATATTTTCTTTTGTAAGCTCTTCCGAAATCATTTTATTATTTCGAAAACGATTTCCCAACCAGCCGGTTAATCCTCCGATCCCAACGACAGCAATATCAATGGGAAGAGATTGCATCAACAAGCTTAAGCTTGCCGGAGGTGAAGAGGGAGCCAATAGATAATTAAGAATTAGAATAACGAATGCAGTAAAAACACCGGTATTTTTCCCGGAAATCCAACCGGCGAAAGCAGCGGGAACAAGAGAAAAAACGAATACCGCTCCATTAAAAATCGGGAAGAAGAGCCTTAACAGAAGAAGATAAATTAAAACAGATACCGCGATAAGTATCGGATTAATAAACATAGCCGGAATTCTGCTTTTAATGATTTCCATACAAATTATTTATCCAATTGAATAAAAAGTTTTCCGGTAGAATAAAACGAATATCGAAAAAAAACAAATCATTCAATTAATATTTTCCCGAAGATACAATGGTTGATACCAACCCAATCAGTTCATATTTATCGAACGGTTTGGAAATATAATGAGAACATCCGCCCGAAAGGAATTCTTTTTTATCGCTTTCCATTGCGTAGGCAGTAACGGCTACAATTGGGGTTGAAGTATATTGCTTCATTTTTCGCAGTTCTTTTGTTACCGCCATTCCATCCATTCCTACACCGAGATTAATGTCCATCAAAAAGAAATCGTACTCCTTTTCAGTTGCCATTTTAAGCGCAGTTTTTCCATCTCTCGCTGTTTCAACTTTGCAGACTTCCCTCAAATATAGTTGAACAACATTTTGGTTGATGAAATCATCCTCAACACACAGCGCTACTTTAAGAACAGAATTTCCCATTTCACTTTCCTTAAGGGTTTGCATGAACTCTTGCTTGGGCGGAAGAACTTCCTCCAATTTTAATGTATAATCTGACGAAGGGAATTTAACAGTGAAAGTTGAACCGACGCCCACGTTACTTTCAACGGTAATTGAACCGTTCATCATCTCAATTATTCTTTTAGATATGGTTAACCCTAAACCGGTTCCTTCAAAATTACGCGCCATACCTTCGCTAACCTGCCGGAATTCTTCCCAAATCAAATCAATTTTATCATAAGGAATTCCGATGCCTGTATCTTTCACTTGTATGAAGATCAAATCGTTTTGTTGAGAAAGTTCTTTTCCCACTTCAACAGTGATTATTCCGTTTTCGGTAAATTTAATAGCGTTTGCAATCAGATTGCTTATCGCTCTTTTAAAAAGATTTTCATCGAGCAGAGCGAAACTTTCTTCACAGCTAACGATAGGTTCTAATTGTAAATCCTTTTTAGCCGCATCAGCGGTAAATGAATTTACGATTGACTTAACAACAGAAACCACATTAATGTTTTTTCCAACAACGTCAATTTTTTCCGTTTCAGCTTTTGATAAATCCAAAATTAAGTTTAGTGTTTCACTCAGTCGTTTCCCGGATGTATAAATGGTTTGCGACATGTCGACAAGGTCAGGGTCTTCAATTGACGAAGAAAGAATGGTTGCGTAACCCAATATCCCGTTTAGCGGAGTTCTCAATTCGTGACTCATGTTTGCAAGAAAGTTTGATTTTAAGCGGCTCATTTCTTCCGCTTTTTCTTTGGCAGAAATTAACTCGTTGATCATTTTTTTCTTTTCGGAAATATCTTCTTGCACTGCAAGGTAGCGGATAACTTCGCCACTTTCTGAAAAAACAGGCGAGATTAATGCAGAGACCCAATAGAGTTCGCCGTTTTTTTTCTCGTTTTGAAATTCACCACGCCACTCTTTTCCGGCGGTAATAGTATCCCAGAGTTCCTTGTATTCTTCCATGGATTTTCTTCCGGAGCTTAATATGTTCGGATTTTTACCAATTAATTCTTCTGAAGAATAACCGGATAATTCAGAAGCTTTTGGATTGGCATACTCTATTTCACCTTCAAGATTTGTTATAACAACGGCTACCGGGCTTTGTTCAATTGCTTGAGATAATTTGTGAACCTCTTCTTCAGAATGTTTTCTCTCGGTAATATCTTCATGCATAAGCACAACCTGGCGGACTTTTTTCTCTTCATCCAATACAGGCCAAATATATCCTTTTACCCATTTAGCTGCCAAACCGGTTTTACTTACCACCGAAGTTTTTGCAGGATCATATCGTATCGCCGGAATCTGTGTAAATTCTCCCTCAAATCCCCGCTTGATGTATGTAATTAATCCTGTTGCTTCCAATTGTTCATCTTTTAAAATATTATAATAATTTAGGATCGTCTCCCGGTTGGCATCGGTTACATTCCACAATTTGCAAAAAGCGTTGTTAATGGTAATGGTTCTTCCTTCCGGGCTAAAAATTTGCGTGCTGAAGGGAGATTGTTCAACAAGTGCGCGGAATCTAATTTCCGACTTCTTTAAAGCATCTACCGCAGCTTTACGATCGGTGATATCTTTTGAGATTGCTAAAATATTTACTGGTTTTCCGGAGGCGTCTCTTACAAAAGAAGCCGTTCCTTCAACCCAGATTTTTGTTCCGTCTTTCCGGTATTGCTCTGTTATAAAAACTTTACTTCGGTTTGGATCGGCAGTTCCTGAGAGTTCATTCGCTATTTCTTCGTTGTACGTCTGTTGAACGTTTTTCCATGAAGTTGGGCTCATTATATATTCAAGCGATAAAGACATCATTTCATCAGGAGTGTAACCGAGCAGATTAATGACTGAAGGGCTTACATAAATGTATCTTAAATTCATATCGAAAACAGCAATCGTATCGGCGGTATTTTCTGCGATTAAACGATACTTTTCTTCGCTTTCGAGCAGCGCTTCTTCCATCTTTGTGCGTTCGGTAATATCTCTAACCGTACCAAGAATAAGGTTTTTCCCTTCAATTTTTACCATGCTGCCAATAATTTCAGTAATAAATTCGGTTCCGTCTTTGCGCCGCAGATTCACTCGAATGGGTTGCCCTAATTTTGAAGTTTTACTTTCAACGAAAACATCATGTGTTTGTGTTTCTGATCTCAAATCAAACACGGTCATGTTTAAGAGTTCTTCTACCGAATATCCAACCATTAAGCAGAATGCAGGGTTAACGAAAACATATTTTCCATCGGTATCAGCCAATGCAATTCCTTCGGTAGCCTGGTTAGCAATTGCTTTAAATTTTCGTTCGCTTTCTTCAATCAATCTTTTGGCATTAATTAATTCTCTCTCATATTGCTTCCGTTCGGTAATCTCGTGTCCAATCGCCATGGCTCCGATAATTTTATTTTCGCGGTCGCGTTCGGCTACAAAATGGACTTCATAAACATGGATTCGACTATCAGTGTCGGGGAGAAAAATTTCTA